>Ga0123352_10002673_pt1 | contig 25133 bp, 17 predicted proteins | sample TergutLab28metaG_FD_89700 | JGI IMG/M metagenome (GOLD analysis project Ga0123352, IMG submission 89700) | Labiotermes labralis P1 segment gut microbial communities from Petit-Saut dam, French Guiana - Lab288 P1 | ecosystem: Host-associated > Arthropoda: Insects > Digestive system > Gut ...
CTCCTGTAAAATGGGTACCGGGTCTTTCCCGGGGGTTAAGTGCGGCCGGGGCGTGCTGCTGACCACTCACCCCCTTCTAGTGCCACGGTCATGGAAGAATAGAGCTATACCTCTATCCACCCTCTGGGCCACACCGGGCCTGTAACAGGATCACTTTATCTTTTACTTACGTACTCCATGGAGCAGAGTCCTTCTTGAGAAGCTAACCGATTTTTAGCCAGTCACGAAATTTCCCACATTTCATGGAACCTGAAGGCTCATTACTGCATTCACAAATCCCCGCTACCTGTCCCTATCTTGAGCCAGCTTGATCCAATCCTTACCCCAACATCCCACTTCCTGAAGGTCCATCTTAATATCCTCCCATCTACACGTGGTTCTCCTAAGTGCTATCTTTCCCTCAGGTTTCCACACCAAAACCCTGTATTTACCTCTCCTCTCACCCATATGCGCTACATGCCCCACCCATCTCATTCTCGATTTAATCACCCAAACAATATTGGGTGAGGAGTACAGATCATTAAGCTCCTAATTATACAGTTTTCTCCACTCCTCCGTTACCTTCTCCCTCCTAGGCCCAAATATTCTCCTCGGCACCCTATTCTCAAATACCCTTAGCCTACATTCCTCCCTCAATGTAAGCAACTAAGTTTGCACCCATATAAAAGCTAAGTACAGTTGTTGTTTGCAGATGTGAATTTTTCCATTCTCAGTATCTTGCAAATATACAATTTATTATTGTTTTCTGTCCTTAATAATGACTGGACATTTGAAAATAAGGAGTAATAGCAATATAACTGCAGAAAATTGTGAGACTCATTTACATTTAGCTTTGGATTGTATTTTTCACATGAATTTGAATTTACTCGACATTTTTCAACACTGGGAAGAATAGTTCTTCACTCTTCAGCAATAAGAACATTGTATCACCTAAAAAACTGGTCTATGTTCATCGGATGTATATGGAGGGAGAATGAGAAAGTGGCAAGTAGTGGAATAGTGGTGATGCTTGGTACAGGTTGACACTTTCAGAGTGATGGTAGGGTGGTCAGAGCTCAATCTCTATTGAGGTTTGAGGTAAGGTTAGGTAACCCTCAATTGTTTCATGTAGGCTTTGTCCATGAGCACAGAAAATGAAGTTAATGGGCTTGGGTGAGGATTGGTTTGGGCAGATCAGGATGCAGGCAGTTTTCTACGGTTTTTGTATGAAAGGTTATTAAAGCAACAGCAGCTTCAGTTATAACAAATCTTAACTCTCTCCTGCCTATTCATTGGCCCTCATCATGTGGTCTACGCCTTTATCCGCCAGGGAAACCACATACATCATGTTTAAGCTGTTCAGGCTTAATTTTACAGATTTTACATGGTATTACAAGTTGTGTTCAAAATCCTCTAATTGAAGTGAGCTCTAACAATGGGGAATGCCCATATTTACCGGCAAATGTGCGAAATTTTGGGTTTCAAATTAAATTATTCATACTCACTACGCCGATCCCCAAACAACAGCATCCAATAACTTGCGCGTACGTATCTACACTCATTGACATCCATAGAGCATAGACGCTTTTCCCTGTTCACGGTCTTCTAGAAACAGTTTGTATCATAATTTTTAATCAACACATACTCTTATCCAACAGTTTTGGTTTGGCTTTCGATTACGAATTTTGTATTTGACACCATTGCTGTTATTGAAACCATTGTTGTGGTTTCTGGCACATGTCACGTCTTAAGAAAGTTTCAAGTGAAACATTGGAGGAACATTTACCTTCAAGTATTGTGCATTTCCCCAGAAATTGTAAGTTGTAAGCAATAATATATTGTGTAGTTATATTTTTTTATCCTTCGCTTCTCGAAGTTTTACCTGAAGTTTACATCGGAACCAAATTTTATAAATTTGCGCCGTTTTCCTAGTCACATGGTGATAATAAGCCCTGTTTACTCTGGTAGTTTTTGTTACACGCAGCTTGAGTTTAATTTTCAAAAAGAGTTTTTCTCCATTTATATAACCAGAACATAAGTATTACTGTGTTCGTGACAAGTAAATCAGGGTACAGAAGAATATCATCCCGCATACTGAAATGGTAAGAAAATATAATGTTTTAATGCAAGTAATGTGGCCAGGTAACACTGGTGTGTTAACAAACAAGGAATGGTTTTTGCGGGAATTGTAGTAAGGTGTTTTGGGTTCTACACGACAATCCAAGGAGGGTTTCGTGTTTATTTATGAGCCCACCATGCACACATTCCTTGGATATGCAGCTGCGCAGAGTTTTCTGTATTTACACGTGACAGTAAATTGTGTAAAATAGACAAGGCAGTGATACTGCGAGCTGTTTTTCATGCAGATGTTACATGTATGGATCGTGGAGAAGTCGTGGAAGTTGGTATGGATTCAGATTCTCTGCTGGAATTCATGTGCTGCTATCCTGACATAGAGATGATGTAGCATTAAATTTGCAACCTTTTGTCCATTACAAACCACTGCATGGATTTTGATGAATCGTGAGGTAGTGGGTCTTTCCTTGGTTACTGTTACCCACAAAAGCCTTTATTTGGTCTAATAGAAGGCTGTGAACTATTCATTAGTCCTAAGTAAAATATGTGCTTTATTCAGCAGATACTCTCCTGGTTGGGTATGTTTGGATACTTGAAAGCAGGTTTTCAGTTTCAGGGTTTCTGAATTGGCTGGGCGTAATTTGGTTAAGCGTTTAGGTTAGGCGTTTGGTTAGCAACTCATAGGATGTACAAACTCCTTTTTGCAATTGTATGTATCTGTGTGTTACACAGAACAGGGTAAAGGTTATTTGTTGTATGTACTTGAGGTAAAAATGTATGTAATTGTGCAGGTCTCTGCATGCTGCAGATCCGGTGCCTGTTTAACTGTGTGTGAAGTCTGAATTGTTTCGTCATTTTTACAGCAATTTTATATCAATAGGGCTGGGGAAAAGCAGTGCATAAAGTGCAGCGGGAGCACCTGCAGTAGTTAACATATGAAAAATTGGTGTCTGATAGCCTGAGACATCATGTACACACGTGTGGCTGTGGATTGCTGTGCGGTCTTGGTACAGTTTAGCTGGTAATCCATAATGTTTCAATTTGTGGGTCTTCCAAATAACAGTTTGCTTTGGAAATGAAAGTGCATTTACTCTAAGTAGCACTTGGCAAAGCAATGCCTTCATTTATATTTAATGGAAAATGTTTGTCAAAAAATTTCAAGTAAAGAAGTATTGGAAATAGTCAACATAATCTAAACAGGAGGTAAAAACTTGTGTGAGAATAAATTCACAATATGCATTGTTGATATTCCAGAGTGTTGGGTCAGATTATTGTACAGGGTTATATCATATAGTCTGGTGGGTGATTACCAATGTTTCAGAGCAACAAGCGGCCTCCATCTTTATTGTTGAAATCAACCAAATCGGGAAAGTGGCGTGTTTTTACAAAACATGGGGTGGGAGACAGGAGTGGCCAATCAGAGCCAGGGATGGGAAAAAGGAGGCTGGGCTTCAGCTGACCCGTGGGAACCATAGGCCATGCAGAGTGCAACAGCTCTAGAACAGGAGGAAGGAAAGGGTCAGTACTGCAAAGCCAGAGGAAAGCAAAGTTGAGGTTTGTACTTTGGAAAAGACTTCTTACATTCTTCTAGGGTGTGAATGAGTGGCTTCCATGACCTGCTTAGGTAGAAAATATTTCTGATGTATGTTGTAGGTTTTGATTTCACTATGTTGCTTCCCTGGTGGTCCAATGCATGTGTAGCTATAGCAGGATGCGGTTGCTGATTTGTATCCATTGTGCATTGTCGACTGTTGTGCACTTGCTGTACGTGCCTTTTGTGCTAGGTCATTCATCATAGGCTGAAGGAAACTGGATACTTTCCTTGGTTGCAGATGTGGCATTTGGCCTTGTCTAAATTGACTGAGGTTGAGGTTATACCCTGCATATTTGCCAGGCAGTGTTGTGGTCTGCATTTTGAATGAAGGTTGATGTTGGTAGAGTTCCTTTTTGCTCAATGGTCCATTGTGCTGTTGGATGTTTTGTATGTTTTAATAACCAGGAAGGGGACACGTTTGTGTACGCTGTTCATGTGGTTTGGGAACTCCTTCAGTTTTTCCTGTCAGGTCATGAATATGCCATGAACATAACAGAACTAGCAGAGAGGCCTGGAGATTGCCCTGAAGAGTACTGAGTCCTCATTGTGTTCAAAAAAGAAGTTCACAATCACAGGGGATAGTTGTGAAGCCATGGCCACTCCATCTGTTTTTTTATTGAAGTGGCCATTGAAACAGAAAAATGAGAATGTCAGGATATGATGAAAAAGTATCATGTTGTCTTCATAAAACTATCAACTCTGAAGATTCAGGTCCTTCTACTTTGACCTAATTTTATAGTAGAGCTGGATGCTGTTATGTTCCTCCAGGAAGTTGGTATCCACCTACCAGACTACACAGTGTAATATTCAAGAACATCTCAATATGAATATAGCCATCGTGTAATGTCCATTAGAGGATTTGATTTGTCAACTTCAACACATTGTTGGATTGTTCTAGATTTTATCGTTATTTTTGTAGTGCAGTATGTGTTACCCCAGAAGTATGGGAGGTTTTCATTATTATTACATATTTAGGGCTCAGCTGCTTTCATGTACTACTGTCAGTTTAGGAGTCTTTAAACAGGCTGGAAGATTATCAATTTAGGAGGCAAATTAAAGCCAAAGTTGGAATGCTTTATTATATTTTGGCATTCAAAGAAAAGTGTCTTGTCCCCATGACATGATGCATCCTCAGGTTCGATGGAGGAGATGTCCTCCAGATATGGAAGATATCTGTGAATATTTTGAAGAAACAGTGGTGGACAGTGCACAGGTGCTGGCTTTCCAACTTGGGCGTTGGTCAGGGGCTAACAACTGCTCACCATAAATAACTTTTTCACTAATAGTCATTACTAAAACAATCTGTACTCATTAACCAGATTATGTAATGTAATTATCATGAACAGACTTAACAAATAACGAAATAGTTTATTGACATATAGTAGCACACTACAAATCAGACAATGTGTTTAATTTGGAATATGGTGCACTAAAATGAAATCCTGTGAGATGACATTGCATCCCATAATACATTAATCTCAAGCATAACCCCAGCACTTCTGCAGGTAATTGAATAATGCATCCAAAAAAATAATAACTTGCAGCCACATTTTTGTGTTCTGTCACCAATCTTGAGAGTAGGTTGTTAGACTGAAGAAAGATGGAATGTGACTGAGTCAATGAAGCCATAGCCAAAATTAGGAGCTACCTTCAAATTTTAGGTATCAGAAGGGTGACAGGCAGCAAGTTCTGTATTGAGGACTGACAATTCTGGAGTGTCCTGTAAGCCTGACTCTTATCTGGGACTATCTGCTCAATGCATGTGAACTGAAACACATCATTATGTGTAAGGAGAGGGGAGAGGGTTGCAGTTATTGTCCTGAAAATATTAGGCACCTCCTTACAAAATTTAGTTACCCCGGTGACCAAGCGTCTGGAATTTGTGCACCCCTGGTCTAATATAAATATTCAGTCTTAATAACAACCAGAATACCCAATATGGCATATTATTTATTTATTTTTCCATGTTTGATTCCTGCATATTAAAAAGTGCTCATCTCTGAGACAACTTTTTTTATCCTTCTGGTGTTTACAGTTCGGAGCGAAGAAAACTGGTATGTAAAATATCATATTAAAAGCTTTTATTATTACCAAAAATACAAAAATAGTTGTATTATATCAGAAAGGTTCTTTTATTATGCTAATGCATTAAACTGAATAAATAATATTGAATGTATTTTACCAGGCCCAAAATAGTGGGCTGTGTGAAATTAATTCCTCATGTAATTTTCTCATGTAGAATTTTAATGGTACTGATTTATTTATTTATTTATTTATGTACTTTTGAAACTTAATTTTTGTTGGTAGAGTTTGGAGCTGTATGCATTGTTGTGGAAATATGATAAGTATAAGGTATTTAATATTTTGATTTCAGAATTGCTGATGGTTTACACATATGGCAGGCAATACAAAACCTTTCAGCCTTTTGGAACCTGAGGTCATTATTACTGTGAATGAAGAGGTCAGAATTGTAATTAGTGTTTTTTTTTTTTTTCAGTTGGTGTGATTATATGTGTGATATATATATACCAAACCATACACCGTTGTTGTTATTGGCATAGTGTGTCCCATATGTCAGGCACATGGATAAAATACACTTTGCACTATTGTCAAGTGAAATTCTGAAGGCAGTACATACTGATTTTGGTGAAGAATGAAAGTTATCTTTCAATACAAAATAAATCCCAATTTTCTGATTGGATTTTTTAAAGGCATTTTGTGAGATTTTTGAATAAATGTGGTATGTGGCACACAATATAGAATAAACAGATTAACCACCACCACCATTGCTGCCACCACCACCACCACCACAACAACAACGACAGTAATCTGCATAATGATCTTAAATTTGTGGATGAGCGAGCTATTTTTGTAGTTCAGTGACATCTGTCCATTAGTCACATCCGACTGATTCTTCATTCAGGCATTTACTGAGCAGCATAATCTTGTTTCACCAATTTCTGATATCTGATCTACCCATTTCTCTTTGTACTCATCCATTTCATTGCATGCTCTCTCTATACATAGCATTCTTATCTAATATTTTCATTTCATTGTATCCAATTTTGTACACCCTTTACAAATGTTAAAATTTTCATTTCTGCATGTTATGTTGTTGAGTATTCATTCTTATTTTATGCTCATGTTTTACTACCATACAGTAGTATTGGGACAGATTATTTATAAGTGTTTTTAAGTTTTCAGTTAATGTGTGCTGAATAAAAGTGTGGAATTGGTATTACAAAATGTGTGAGAATTATTTTATTTTTCTGATTAGAACAAACTATTCCTAACACAAGAAAATGTTTGTTTGCAGCAAGAAGATGAGGGTATGTCTGTAGACATAGCTAACAAGGCTGGGAATAATGAGTTAATTGTGGATGTGAAGGGCGCAGAAAAAGAAGGTACAAATGATGTGGAGATGGTGGGACTGCGGCCATTCTCCCTGAACAGGTATCACGCCTCTAACATTACATGAGTGTGTAGCTGTTGGTATCAGTGGAGTACATGGGGACTTGAGATGTTAAAAAAAACTCACTTGTCTGCTTGCCTGAGACAAGTGAATTTTGCTGTATGGCAAGTAAAATTTAGGGTTACAAGTGTCATTTGTCAGATGGATGTAAGGGGATTGGGGTGTGCAAGAATTAGTAAGATATTCAGTTCTTGATGAATGCAGAATAAAGGAGATTTGAATACTTTTATATATATATATATATATTAGCAGTAGGATTTGGGAGATGAGGGAGGGGTGGTAGGTGAGGGAAAATATATGTGTCAGTGTATAGGTCGTGGGGGAATTTTTCAAATGCTTGTTGTCTTGCTTCCAAACATTAAAGTCCTGTGCATGGTGTTACATTATTGTTTTATTTCATAATGGACATATTACATTGCCATTACTAGCCTTTCTGGTAAAAAAAAAATTAAATTAGAGTCCCTGTTCATAATTTTGTGTCTCTGCTGTGGTGATATTTTTTCAGGTACGTGTTAATATTCTAGTGCGTTATGTCACTAGTTGCCTCAACATTTTTGTCCATTGTATTTAGACAGGCATTTACAAATTTAGTATGGATTTTCTTATTTGTTGTAATTGTTATTTGTTTCATATTTGTTGCAAAATGAAAAGCTCCACCATCTTGTGGAATTACGTTAAAATTTGAAAATTGATTGTTTTTCATTTTGTGAGTGGCCATTTTGGCTTCATCAGACCTTCGTTCTGGGGCTGATGCTTAAGTAGTATATGTTTGGTCTGCTTCAGTTCTTGTGAATATTTAGCAGTTTAAAAGTTGGAATATCTTGTACAGTAACTAGCTGTACAGCTGGAGTTCCTATTGGTACAAATTTTGCTCTTTGCGACAACATCCAGCTTTGTTCTGGGGCCTGCCTTGTCTGCTGCCCAGTGCGGGTACTGAGGTCTTTTTCCAAAAGATGAAGTAACCAGAGTATGACCCTGAAATGCTGACCTTAATGTAGTGCCATGGTTAAAAGTGAGTTTCTGTTTGTTGCTGTAATCCATTTCCCAAGTCTTTGTGGCCTGGTGATTAACTGTTTAAGGTCCAGTGATTATTTTATGTACCCCAGTGTTTAACACTGAGAAATTTCACATTGTGCCCACATAGTTTATGTGTTTTGTATGGATTGCACAACGAACAGCAATTATATTTCTGTATAACACAAATAGATTTGTTTTTATAACCAAGATGCAGCATGTTTACTGTGTGGTATGGACTGATTCTTGCAGTTTGGGTTATCATAGTTGGTATAGTGACTTGTTGCAAGGTGGAAGGTCCAGGGCTCAAATCCCAGTGGCAATCAGATTTTCCGCACCCATCCACACCGGCTCTGGTGCCCACCCTGCCTCCTCTGCAATGGGTACCAGCTCCTTCCCAGGGGTAAAGTTGCCAGGGCATAGTGATAATCACCCACCCCTATGTAGTGCCCAGGTTAAAGAAATAGTAGAGCTTTATCTCTGCTCCCCCTCTGTGCATCTATGATGGATTGTAGGGTGAATTTTGCCTTTATGTTTTATGAACTGAATCTGTACTGAAGTAATTTATTTACTGTGGATTCAGAATGCTGTGTAAATATACAAGTAGATCTCCATTTTTATCCTTTACTACCTGTGTTCTAAGTTAATATATTATACATTTTATTTAATAATGCTGTCAGTTGCTGATAATATGCTGATGGTGGATAGAATGAAATATGATTATGGATCATTGGCAGAAGTATACTGACAGGGAAACCAAAGTACTCAGAGCACAGAATATAGCAGTGCTACTTTTTCAATCATAAATCCTAGATGGGCCATCTGGGATTGAGCCTGGACCTACATGGGGAGAGTCCATCTATTTACTGCCTGAGCCATGGCACAGCCCTGAAGTTGGTATAATATTTTTACTTCATTTATTTCTCTGTATTAATCTTGTGATATTGTATGTTCTTAGCTATTGTTGTAATTTTATTTTGTTTTGCTTGTTAATATTCCATTTTATTATTTTTCAACAGCTCAGCTGGGTTCGCATTTGAGCATGTAGTCTTCTTCATATATTTAGTTGGAGCATACAGCCATTGCAGTCTGTCTTGCACACTGTGGTATGCTGCAGAGAATATTCTTCATCAGACCATAGTGAAACACATTCTATTTGTATCTGTATTTTAGGAATTCTGTGAAGTGATACCTACTTGAGATTTCAACTCAATACTCCATCCTTAATAATCTGCATCTGTTTTTTCTTTGTTTTAACAATTTATCTCTGTGTTGTGTGCAGTATGTTTTGAAATGGGCCATTAATATGTATTTCCCTTATTTTAATTCTGGTAAGTATGATCCTAGACTGCGAGCATGCTTCTCTTACTCTTCTGGACTGATGTGAGTGAAAAGAGAAAAACTATCTTTGGCCAAAGAAAGGAAGAGGACTTACGATTTTGAGTAAAGTTGTGCAATATGGGGAGGGTTTCCTTTCGTCATATTAAATAATGACAGTTCTCTTCTTCATGTTTCAGTCATTAATAGTGGCCAGTTTTGCAGTCGGATCAACTGCAGTTTCAGATATTGAATATGTTTAATTAAGCACCTTTTGCTTCCAGCATGTATACACATAACAGTTTAGAATTCTGAGCAATAGAGAATAAAGAGAAACAATTTTTGCACATTAAAACCTTGTTTATTTAAATTGTTTTGTGTATGGGTGTCATACTTCTCTGCTGTGTAATATGTATATGAATGTTTCTTCAGATGAAACCTGTTTGTGCACCTGCCAACAAATGTAACTAGTCACAGGTGATTACATGAATGTGCATGACGTATCAGCAGTGAAACATGCGGTGTGCAGTAGAACAGGTGCATCTGAGTAAATGGGAACATTGTGTCACATGTTTAAATGCCGGATTTTCAGGTACAGAATCTTTCCAAGCTGGATATTGTGGATTTCTGATACTAGTGTTTAATAAGGACTTTGTCATCACCATCTGTAGCATTATTATCTTGAAACTCTCCAAAACCTTGACCATCTTGACATGCTCAGAAAGGGTATCGTCCTATTGTATGACATGCATCCATCCCAATGTGTGTGCGTTGTCCAGTATGAACTGTGCTGCATGTGCTGTAAGGTGTTAAACCATCCTCTTTATAATCTGGTCCTTCCATTATATCACTTCTGTATGCCTGGACCTCTCAAGAAGGTGCTAAAAGCTATGTGTTTGGGTCAGACAAGAGACATCCAGGCTGCAGTGTTTCCAGCAGCAGCCCAGGGAGTTATCTGCTCTGGGGATCCGTCAGCTGGTTTTCACTGGAATGCTGCCTTAATGCCCATTGGGACTACTTGAATGGCCTGTACTCCTCTTTCCAGAACAGTCCATGAATATTTTCCAGTTCAACAAACCTTATTCACATGCCCACTTGCAGCACACGAAGATATGTACATACATACGCACGCACGCACGTATATATTTGTATATGATAGGAAGGGGAGTGAGTGAGTGGGTGAGTGAGGATGAGAGCAAGTCATTTTTTTTATTGTGTAATCTAGCTTCAAAGTATGTAGTTTAATTTATCATTTAATTCAGTAGGAAAGAAATTTTCTTAGTTTTGTTTCTGTTTTTATGTAAAACACTAATGAGAAATAATTAAGAAAAATGTAGTGTTTATTGCCTCTAACATGCAGGCTGTTATATCATGTTGGTGTAACTGTATTTTCTTCACTTTGAATGGCTTTTCTAGCTGGGAGTTTTCCTCTGCTGTCCTTCAAGGCAAAGAACTGAATTGTTTGCATTCTTCTGCTTTTTTATATTCTCTGCTTTTCACTTGATGCCTAATTTCTGTTAATATTATAATGTTTGACCTTTCAAAGGAAATGGTGTTAGTTAGTAGAGACAGTGTAAAAGGTTTTATATTTTTAATTATAGAAAACATGGAGCAACTATTGTCTACAGTGAAGCACTGGATTTGTCTTTTGGAAGGAATACATTTTCAAAGAAAGTGGGAGAAATGGTTAACCACCAAATGTATGCTATTCTTGATGGTGTAAATAAATATGTGTGTCAGGTCTGTGGAAAATGTTTCAGCAGACGGAGTAACCTGGAGATTCATGGTGTTGTTCATTCTGGCCCCAGACCTTTCGAGTGCAGTGAATGTGGTAAAGCTTTCAAGACAAAGTCATACTTCAATCAGCATAGAGTCCTCCACATGGGTGAAGTGCATGAGTGCTTAGTGTGCAGCAGAACATTTAAGCACAAGTATGATTTAGCAAGGCATTTCAAACTTCATGAAGGTTCTGGCCATAAGTGCAGTTCTTGTGAAAAACAATTCTGTACCTCCCAGCAACTGCAAGAACATATGAGGACTCATACTGGAGAAAAGCCTTACCAATGTGTCGAATGTAAACGATCATATAAACAGAGGGCACATCTTGCTCGTCATGTGAGACTACATACAGGAGAACGTCCTCATGAATGTTCCATTTGTCAGAAAACTTTTGTTAGTAAGCATGATCTCACTGTTCATGAAAGGGTACACACAGGTGAAAAACCATATAGATGTGATGAATGTCAGCTCTCATTCAAGGATAACCGTACTCTGAAAAGACACTCCTTTGTACACTCTGGGATCAAATGTCATATTTGCTCTGTGTGCAAAAAGGCCTTCTCACGACGAGCAGATCTACACAACCATACTAGGACTCATACTGGTGAAAAGCCTTATGTGTGCAGTGTTTGTAACCGAGCATTTACTGTGAAAGGTCAGCTTCTGAAACACACCAGGAGAATACACAACAGACTTGCCAAATTATAAATCACTTTAAATGATGTGCTGATGAACATGCTGAATAAAATCATGTTTCAATAAGAAATGTTTAGTTTGACTCAGTACAGCTTGACTTATCCAGTATGATGTAGCTGTAAGGAAGTGAAGTTCCCTTTACGTATGATATAGATGAAGAGCAGTAAGCTATTTATGTATTGCTGTTGTAAAGTAGGTTTCCTGGCACCTAAATGTAAAACACAGGAAGGTGAAATTCACATACTTTGTAAGAACAAATGGCTTTGAATGTTTATTTTAAGGGCATGTGGCACATCTGGGGGAGAGGAGTTTTGGTGCGGAAGCCTGAAGGGAAGAGACCAATCGGAGACCGAGGCATAGATGGGAGGATAATATTAAAATTAGCTGCAATAAATAGCATGGTAGGGAGTGTACTGGCTTTATTTGGCTCAGGTTAGGTGAAAATGGCTGGCTTCTGCAAACAACATAATAAACCCTTGGATTACAAAAAATGTGGGGACTTTCTTGACTAATTGAGAAACTATCAGCTGCTGAAGTAAGACTCTGCTGCATGGAGTTAGTTATTTAGTTAGTTAGTTAGTGTTGTATGTAATTTAATGCAAATGTAATGTCCTCTTTACTCCAGTTTGTTTCACAGGTTAGGTCAAGTAGAAAATCTAATACAAACTAATGATAATTTTCATACAAGCTGCATCAAATTGAAGTGCTGGCATTTTATGTTAATCTGATTTGGAGAATAAGTGGACTGCCTTCTTGTGTATTGTGGACAGATCAAGCAATTATGTTGCGTCTGGATGTACACAAGACAAAGGTTTAAAAAGTGTCAGATGTCCTATGTGGTGATATTTATAAGAAATTCTTCTCCAGGGCCATGAAAGTCCAATGCAAGGCCAAGTGATATGTAGGGTCAATGTACCTTTATGTTACACATAACCTCTAGCAACATGACAATACTATATATGTATGAGATATTAACACAGTGATTGATGTTTATTTCTTGCACCCTCTTCAAATAAATTTTGGCCAGTAACAACATTTTACTTTATTTCAAAATGAATGTGATCGTTTATATGATATCACTGTCTCCATAAAGTCTGAAAAACCATTGAAAACATTTGCTTAGAATTATTTTTTCTTTCTCTTCCCTCCTAGTTTGGTTTCAAGTTGTGCATTTTGTGTGTACACATTGGCATGGCTTGTAAGTTATATGGTATTTCTAACTAAATTAAATGCATTCAGTTTAATACAGTATTCAGGACAGCGTGTCTGTTACTACTATTCATGTTCTTATTTCTGTGAAATGTATTTGAGTAAATGCACACTCCTTTGCTGCAATTAGTGTTGACACTGAAGAATCAGGTACCCTTGCCACCTGTTCTATTCAGTCAGTATAAGTCTTTTCTTATGTGAAACAAACAGATGTTATATACAGACACTGAAACCTGTTTCTTGAGAGCCAAGTAAAATAAGGCTCTGAAAACAGCACACTTCTCTATTGAAGCTGTGCAAAGGGAATCTGGAGGGATGGCTCCTCTACTGGGGACTATGAAAGACATCTAAAAGAAGGCTCTGGAAATGGAGCATCTCACTCTGTACAGAGGCTCAGTCAGGGAAATGTGGTAGGAGGGCTCCTATACTGATACTCTGGAAAGCATTTCTTTTTATAGGGGCTGCATATTGGAAACCTAGGGATGTAAGTACAAAGGATGTGCAAAACGTTTTGCAGCACAGTATTTTTAGTAATGTATTACATAATTCTTTGATAATATTCGTAGGATAACGAGATGGTTATACTATACATCTCGTTTGTTTACATACTCTGTCAACTTCAATGGCCTTGCACTAGCAAGCAGCTAGAGCGCCTGTCACCTTCCTATACCAGTCTGAATTTTATACCCTCAGTCACTTATTCAATTACCTCATCTTCACCACCAAACCTTTTTGGACAGACTGCACGTTTGGGTGCTCCAAAGAGATGGAAATCTGAAATCTGGGCTGTGTGGTGGGTAGTGAAGAACAGTCCAAGTTTTTCAATTGCTGCCTGCATGTTCTAACTTTGGCATGGTTGTGCGTTTTCTTGTTGAAGAAAGATTTCAGCAACATTTTTGTGAGGTTGAATTACCCTGAAATGCTTCTGCAAGGTTTTAAATGTTTAAGTGTACAGATCTCTGTTTATGGTTTCACCATATGGCATAATATATACCAAAATCACCCATTCTGCATCCCAAACAACAATGGCCTTGACCTTACCTGCTGAAGGGGTAGCTTTAAAATTCTCCCAAGGAGTAGTTGGATGATGCCATTTCACTGACTGTCTTTTTATTTACCATTCAAAGTGATGACTCCATGTAAGATTCACAATCCATCTGTAGGCATACCAATGAAACATATGTAAATTTTTTATTTACAGAATACGCTTCCAGGAAAGTAATCACATTTATATTGTCTTGGACATAAACCCACATCTCTGATCTTTCTTAGGTTTCTAGGCATCCTGAGTTCTGGGATTATGTCAAAGGGGTTTGAAACACAAAGTCTTGCTTTGAAAGGCAAATTAGGGGCGGTTGCTAAACACAAATTTACTTTCCATAAATTTTAACCAAACTCACTACATTCAATTTACTACAAAAAGCAAGCCCAAAACCTATATTAAAATTACTTATGATAATAAACAAATAACAACAATATCCAACATCAAATTTCTTGGACTCTATGTTAATGATACAATAAATTGGAAATACCACATTCAATACATTCTTCCAATAACAAGTGTGGTTTGTTATGCACTGAGAATTATTAAACCATACATGTCTATTGAGATGCTGAAAATAATATACTACTATAATATTAATTCAATTATAAATTATGGTTTCCCATTTTGGGGTACCTCACCCCACAGTAAAAAAAATTCTTCAGGATGTAAAAGAAGATAGTTGGAATTATGATGGGCTGTAGGAAGGTCTTATGTAGGAATTTGTTTAGGAAATTGAAAATATTACCTTTGATGTCTCAACATATACATTCTCTCATGATGTTTCTTATAAAAAAACAAACCAATTTACAGTAAATTCAGAGATTCATAGCATAACACTAGACAACATACAAACCTTCATCAACCTACATCGAATTTACAGGATATCAACAGGGAATATACTACTCAGGAGTAACAGTTTATAATTATCTCCCTCCTCACATCAAACAGTTATCAGATGACCCTAAGAATTTTGAATTATGATTGAGAAAGTTTTTGTACCTACACTCCTATTCTTTGGAGGAGAATTTCCAATGTTAAATAAACTCCTAAACTGGTAATTATTAACATTTCGAAGAGAGAAAAGATAATTAGATACATTTCCAAGTATTTTTGTGTCTGTAATCACCCTGATTCCATAGCATTTTATCGTATTTTATCAAACGTTTGTTTTGGACTCCAATTATACATCATTTTTAATAAACTATTGTGATGTGTTCCCATCAAATTCCACTGTTACTGTAACAGACAGCACACTTCCCCTCCTAGTGTTCGGATATATAATTGTTTTAGATAATTTCAGTATGGGTAATTTCAGATTGTTTGGCATGTACTATGCAATTTTGTAAAATTGTTTGTCAGACTGTTTTTAGTTTTGTATTAATTTTAAATTTATACTTAACACTATACTATAGTGCTTTTAGATGATAGTATGCATGGTGATATATTCTAGTATTGCAGTGTCTTCCTATTGTGTATTTAATACTGCCCAGTATTTTTGACGTGTAGCAATTAAGAGTTGTCTCCATAAGAAGCTATGTTCTATTCTTTTATCATGTACAATACACAATATTTTATTATGAGGTCGGTATCCAATGCAATTGTGGAAATGGACTGATCAATCATATAAATTAAAGTAATCAAATAACCTATATTTTAATGATATTTTATTATCAGCTCGAATTATAATTGTTACTTTGTGAATTGAATTTTTTGTACAAGTGTCTGATATAGTGTATTACGACAAATTCTTTATCCATTAGGTCTCCTAGACTTGTAATGGACTTGACAGAGTTGAATAAATTGAATTGAATTGAGTGTGTTGTGTATGATCCGTGGTTGCGTGCGTAAATCTAGTAACACGATGGGCATTTAGTATATTGTGTGTGATCCTGGGGTATGTGCAGGTCCTTCACTAGAATGACGAACGTAGCGCGAGGACATCACCGTTATTCCCTACGCAGAATGTTTCTTTCTCAGTCGATTATCCTGAAATGAGTTATTATGTAAGCTGTAATCTGCGATAAATAAGTTTTTTGGTGTGTGGTGTGGGGATTTGTTGTGGTCCGTACGAAAATCTTTGTTTAGTTGGTAGAACCGCCGAGTCGCTACGGTGGTACCAGTATCCACGACGAGTGCGTGTTGGTACTAGTCAGTGGTACAATACTTCGTGTTTAAGTTTGGCATGGATTCGTCTGCTGTGGAACGTCGTGAAATCAGGTAAGACTGCGTAGTTTCTCGGCGAAAACATTTTCCATGAGATTGATATCGTTTTGCAGAAGGCGGTAGCTTTGTTTCGAGCGTATGGAACTCAGTAAGGTGACTGATGAAGCCTAGTTAATTCTGCAGTTTTCATGCTTGGTGTAAGTACAGGGCATTCTGTAGAACATGTATATGTTTGGAACGGGAATATGCATGTCATTTCGTCATGAATTTCACAGTTTCAAATGACGGCCCCAATTGCAGTAACAAGTTTGCACATAATGACGAAGTTCATGAATTAATTTTCACAACCATAAGTGTACGGGAATGATGGGGTGGACGGCAGGAATTCGAGTTATATTAAATGCTGTTGTGAAGAGGGCAGTGTTCCTGCTTTGGATTGCAGAGGACCTATTCAAATCTCATCCTAGGGACCGGTTTTCCGGTGATTTTTGTGCTTTTCCACATTCCCTCTAGGATAGTGCTGAGATAGGACGTGCACATCATGTACAATTCACGATATGCTATCATATCATTTATTATTATATTATCTACCACCAGAACCAATAAGTAGACCACGAATGAATAAAGTAAATGTATTGCCTTCATGTCCACACTGCCCCTGGGACCAATGGTTACCGTGGAGTGACAACGTAAAGCTGAAGGTGAACTGAGTATCACAGCCAAGAACATAAGCTCATTATCCTCCATATCTCTTCATGATTTGGTACTGAGATTTCAGGAATTTTGTTTATTAGTGTGAATGTGAACTGCTCATTGGAATTATCTCTTCAGCAGACTGCAAGGCTGAAACATAATATACATTCTGCTGACAGATTCTTTTAAAATGTGTTAAATTAAGATAGTTGGAAGCAAGAACAACAGATTCTAATGGCCTTCATAGAAATATTAAGACCACGTTAAATTAAAGGTAGTTGGAAGCAGAAACAACAGGTTGTAATGTATTTATGGAAATATTGAAACCAGATTAAATTCAAGAAATGTATGGTGGAATTCAGTTTGCAGTTTCTTACTTTAATACCTCATTTCTTGGTACTTTTTCAAGAAAGCTAAAACATTAAAGCTGTACAAAATCATTTTGTACTTGTATGTGGACCTGAATCTTGGTCTTGTGACTGAGATAAGGTCTCAGGTAGTGTTCAAGAAGAAAGCACACAGTAACATATCTTGTTCCTGTCAAAGGTAGCCAAAGTTTAGAGATAAAATAACTTTGTTGCCAGCTGAGTAGTTAAGAGCAATATGGGGTCTAAATGGTTTTTTATGGGGGTTTTAATTGTGGGACTCTTGTTACATTTTTGATTACAGGTTATCATGATAGAAGAGGTAACTGTGAAGCAAGAACCTTCCATGGAAGATGAACCTGATACAGTACCTGAAAACAGGGAAGATTATTTACTAAGCACTGAGAAAAAGAATCAGCAATTTGCACCACCTCTGTTTTGTGTGGATGTCAAGTGTGAATTCCAGGCATGTGTCTGTTTTCATTCAGCATGTACTGCTTGGTTATGTACTTTATGTTTCAAGTTACAAAATGGTTTTATGGTAGGACTGACTATGTTGAAATTAATGGTATTGTCATTTATCACATTTTTTCTATGGTACTGATGTATTTTCTTTAAATTTCTATGTGCCACATTTTATTAATTATGAGGATAACATGTATATATTTTAAACTATTTGTAGTATCTCAAATATCAGTGAAAGACTAATCCCATATTATCTCCTTATGCAGGGAAATTTCATATTTTAATAGTTTCTTCTCTAGTCAGTGATTTATTCAGTTTATCTTCAGTGATAGCATTTTGATGGCCTTTAATGTTAACCAGAAGAAAGATGCTTAGAACCACACAGTGTCAGGCAGGCCATGTTCAGTAGTTTATTGCGAGTTAAAGGTACAAGTAATTATTTTTATGTCAATATGGAGCTCAACTAAACACATTTTTCTGTTCTTTTTCTGTGGAAGAACGATTCAACCTGTCATGTGTTATGAAACAAAGATGCATGTCCATGATAACAGAAAATAAACTATTTCATATTTGCAGTTTTTGTGTCATGTAAAATTGTGGATGTGTGGGTTTTGCTTAATTTATGGAACAAGCAAATGGTAAATGCACCATATAACAAGTGTGGTGAATCTCTACATATTATTCCTTGTTTTGATCTTTACACACCCAAGTGGAAACAATACTAAAAGCATTACAAGGTAAGTACAACATAATTGAATCAGTGCTTACCAAAAGTTTTGTCTAATATCTCAACTTATATCAGATAAGTAAACTAAGGTATACAGTGTTCTCTCTCTCTCTCTCTCTCTCTCTCTCACACACACACACACACACACACACACATGTTAAGTGATTAAAGTGCCAGCCTAGTTAGTGGGGATGTAAGTTCTTGCACGATTAGGGAAAGGATGAAGCAAGGTGTGAAGAATAATAAATTTTTCTTGGCTTTCGATTCCAGGAAAATGGTGCTGATAGATTGGGTGTGAAGAAAGAACCTCATTTAGACAGTAATGCACATGGGAATTGTCCTCAGAGTGATGATGATTCTCCAAACGTAAAACATGACAACAGAGAATTTCAAGTACCAGTAGCATGTGTAGAAGTGCATAGTGGTTCCAAGGTAATATTTTGTGTTTCTTTGATTTTGTCTTACTGCTTACCTTTTAGTTTATCACTATCCTTTGTAGGATTATATATCATAGGCACAAAATTATCACTTCTCACGTCTTTCACATTTAAAGCCTGTTATCTGCTTCATGACCCTGTAAATATTGAGTATGTCTTGTCAAGTTAATCATAGGATGGAAGGGAGATGAAATAGAAGCCCAAACAGGAGGCAAACCCAGTGGTCTTATGAAATAGTATGGAATATCTGTAACATATGTAATGTGGAAGTACCTTAGACCGTGACAGCAGTTAATTGATGCAATATAATTAGATATGGATCAGCATTGGCATGTACATGAGCAGTATAAAATGATATGACATGAAAATGACCCCTGGTTCACAAGTCAAGTCAGTGATCCAACAGGTTATCACCATATTAACAAAAACACATACATGGTAAGTAACCACCAGTTACGATTCATATTATGGCCAGTACAGATAATGCATCACCCATACCTAAAAATTGCAGCCAGTCCTGTTCACTGTAAGAAAAGATAGGGGTACTGACCCTGCAGAAGGAAAGCTTGTAAAAAGTACATTTGTAGGCTGAAGGATGTGACATAGGTTGTAATATTAAAATGTTGGCAAGACACAAACAACACTAGCACAAAAAAGGGGCATACTGACATTGTGCACTGTGGTTCGGGGTAACTCTGATATTACAGGTACAGTAAAAAATCTGCTAGGACCAAGTAAGGTACAGCACTTAAAAGTGATAGTAGATGATCACACCACTAATAATAAAGAGGGGAAAAAAATGTGCACATACATATTACATACAGATACTGTAAGGTACATGATAAATGACAAGCAAACCCTTTGGTGCTTGAATTAAATGTCTGGTGTTCTCTGCAGCATGTCTGCAGTTTAAATGGCCACCATTAGCTTTTGGCAGTGACTGTAGTGGAAGTTGGGTTTTGTTGGAATCATACTGTATGTTGACTGTAGTCGACTTTTGATGCCAAAGTTTTAACTGAAAACATAGTTCGTATCATAAACAATACAGAATTGTAACATATTTCTGTAAGGTTGCTTCTTATGTATCACTAAAGATGTGTTCCTATGACTGGTATATTGGACAGACATTGGTCACCTGTGGATACTTGCCACACTGAAGAAGTTTTGCACTTGTACAGTTGCTGGCCACAGGTGTTTCCCTCTGACTGTTAGTAAATGTGACATAAGTCAAAGTAATCATCTGTATTTCTTATGACGTCTGTACTTGTTGTTGTGGTCCCACATCTCATTTATACTTCACAAGTAGATATGTGATTTTCGCGCTCGCGTGCGGATGTGTGTGTGGACAGTCAGTATCATTTGGTGCTTTAAGTGGTGAGGGTGTATTTTTATGTTGTGGTGTTTTTGCTTGGAGGCATGGAAAATAATCCAGACAATGGAATGGCCAAATGAAATGACACTAAATTTTTTGCATTTATATCAGGCCTGTCAAACATGAAGCCTGAAGAGCTTTATGGTGTGGCTGTCTCACATTTTGATATACGCCTATATAGAGTTTTAGGGCCGACACACACACTATGCATCACTTTTCCGTTCCATCTTCATTCCGTCAGAATGGTCTGTGTTCACACTGTACGTCATGTTGTGTCACCTTCCAGAACAGCAAGTGATAGGAGGCCTGTGATAATTGCTATCAAATATGCATCCCCATTCGTTTTCTAAAAGACAGTTAGCAGCAATAGCATTGATGTTAGGTGAAGAAGAGAAAAATGCTGCTCTGAATGAAAGAAAGAAGTGTATGTGGGTTCACAAGTGTTTCAGAAGCAGAAAATCAGAAGGATCATTTGGAAGAAACAGCAATGGAGCAATTTTTGCACATTCAAAACTTGGGAAATATGTAGAAACTCATCTAGGCATTCCAGAAGATAAACAGCTTCTTGGAACATCATGCTTAGCCGCTCATGTTTTTGTGGGTGATGAGGCCTTTCCTTTGAAAACTTACTTAACAAGACCTTACCCAGGATCGCAAAGCAAAGGGGACAATGAGAAGAGCGTTTTCAATTATCGGCTTTCCTGATCCAGGAGAGCGGTGGAAAATGCATTTGGAATATTAAGCCAGAAATTTCAAATTTATCAGAGGACCCTACAATCATTGCCGGAGAATGCGGACAACATTAATTTTGTGACTTGTATTTTGCATAATTATCTGAGAGATCAAGGCGTAGGCCTCAATGATATGGGGAGTTTTGCAATTGTTTGAAGCAATCTTACAAAAATACCAAACCAAGGAGGAAGTGCCCACCAGAGTGCTTTTGAAGTAAGAGACAAATTTAAACAATTCCTTAATAGTCCTTCTGGATCTGTGCCTTGACAGAATGAAAGAGTTCAGTGTCAGGTTAATCTATAATAGTCAACTAAGTTGGATGCTGTTCTGAAAACATGTCTTGCAATCTGTGTAAAATACAACAGATAATTTTCTATTCATTCTATTCTGTTCTATCCTTGTGTGTTATCAGCCATATTCTACAACTGCCATGGAATGCATTTTCTGTTGTTTGTTAATTATTAGAACTTCGGTGATAACAGAATGATAGTAACTTCAAAATGCACAATAAACACATTGGAACTTAACTGATTTTTTAACTTTTCACCTATATTCTTCCCACAATTTTTCTTTACAGATTCTGTCACTGTATTTCTTATTTGACGTGGCATAATTCCTCACATTTATGCACCAATTCTGTTAATTTTCATCCATTTCTGAAGATAAAAACAGGCAGCACTCCTTGCAAGCAAACACTTGAAATGTAGTTGAGGAGACGAAAGACTGTTCTCATTATCGGAATCGAGCAGGTACATACAGGTCCGGACCCGTTCTGTCACGTCAAACATTCTCGCTCAGCATCTGGGACGGAACGGAACTGAGACATGTCAGAGATGTTGCTGTCAGTGTGAATGTCTCCGTTTAATTACACACAAGAAAATTTTACTGAATGGTAACATTCCTGCGATGGAACAGAAATGTGACGTATAGTGTGAATCAGCCCTTACTGTCATTTTTATCGCATAATACCCCCGAGGATTCCTGAAGAATAAAAAACACAGAGTATTTTACAGCCACCCATATTATACATTAAAAACATTTAAGTTGAAGAGCATTCATGGAATGTTACATTACATGTTGTGCCCCAATATGTCAAGTTGGATTTCAGGTTTGGCCTGTAATTTTTTTTTTCTTGAGCTTGAAAGTTCTGGTTCATATAAATGAGAGCCTGCCATTTGGAATGTGGAAGAACCTTGGCACAAAAATTACAATATGGTAGCTGATGCATGAAAAAAACCTGAAAGGTCATTAAGCATACAGAGTTCAGTGAAAGAATAAAAAAAAAAGGAATGGGTTTTGGCCACTGTTTGTCCACTTGTAAATAAAGTGAAGTCCCACTGAAAATAGGTAGTGGTGCAGATGAAATGTACAGGCTGAACTGGTTTGCTACTGAAACTATGGCAGATGTTTTTTACGTGGAATTATTGGCCCAGAAGTACAGTAAACTCACAGGTATGTTTTATTTTTATATATTAATACAGTGCAGTAAGTTTAAATATTTCAGGACCATGACTATAGGCACAGCAACTATAACACTTGTCAACAGAATTTAACTTTTTTTTTTGGTCCCACAAACTTCAATAGGGGAACTTAGCAGTACTTTTTATGGTGAATTCTGATATATATACAGAATTTTTCTGTCAGGCAAGTGTTCAAAGGTACAGAGGAATTTAAATGTACAAAATAATACTTTATGTACTTATGAAACAGGCAGAAACTTTCCTCTAAAATGTTGAGGCTTATGACTTTTGCCAGTATTTGGCATCAGGTACATCCCTCTTCAGTGTCCAGCAGTAGTCTGCCAACATACTTGAGGTCCACTTGTCTTGGTACCGCTTTTCTGTAGCGATAAGGTCTTGGTGAATTCTTTCACCATGTTCATCACTGACTTTGCCAAGATTTTCTGGAAAAAAATCCAAGTGTCACTCCAGAAAGTGGATTTTTAGACTCATATTGCATCCCATAGCTTTGTATGAAGTCAACAGGTCCTGCACGACATCCTGATATTCCACTGCTTTGTGATTTCCTACGAAGTCCTTGCAGATCCTCTTAAATAACAGCCATGCATTTCTTTCAGTCTCATTCAGGTCTTCATAGAACTGTTTGTCTTGCATCAGTTCCCTCATCTGGGGTCCTATAAATTTACCCTCCTTGGTTTTTGTGTCATGCACATTTGGGAACCTATTCCTCACATATTCAAATCCATGGCCAGTTTTATCCATACTTTCACAAAGTTTTTCATGGGTCCCAGCTTTATGGTTGAAGGGGGCGGATAAATTTTATCCGGAAGAACAAGAGGAGGATTGACAACATTTTTCTCCCCTGGCATCTGTAATGTTTGTTGAGGCCACAGTTTATTTCAGTAGTGATTCTTGTTGTCCCGGGTGTCCTACTCACACAGGAAATAGGAGCAATTTGTGTACCCAAGTTACATTCTGAGTAACAGTGCCACAACCTTGAGATCACCAAATAACTTACACTTAAATTCGTCATACTTAATCTTTCCCAAGAGTAGCTTCATGCTTTCATAACTTTCCTTCATGTTGGCTGCATGAGCCAAAGGAGCGGAGGGTAATCTATTTCTGTTGTGGAGTAGAACTACCTTGAAGCTCACTTTTGACGAATCAATGAACAAGCACTACTGATCTGGGTTATATTCATGGCCAAAATCTTCCATAATGGTACAAACATCGTTGCAAAACATGACACTATCTTCCAGGGAGAAGAAATCCTTGAATTCTTCATGGCACCCACGGTAAAAACACACCTTAGTGTCCTGGCGCAGAAGATTCCAGGCCTTTAACCTGGAGCCTAAAAGTTCAGCTTGCTTCTTTGACAGGTTCAAATCATGGACGTAATCATTCAGATTCATTGGAAGAATAGGCTCCTGCAAATGTTGGATCACAATCTGTATTGTTGTTAGCTTGGCCTACATCTTCATCACTTGACTCACTGTCACTCAGCGTCATGTTTGTTGGAGGCTTTGACACAGGTAACTCCTTACTGTGAGGTACTGGCCTCATCACAGATGGTAAATTAGGATATTGAACAGTGTGTTTGGACTTTGCTGTTACACCAATGGTAGTGGTCATGCAGAAGTAGCAATCTAAAAAAACATGGTCCGGGGGCTGTCTCCAGACCATAGGAATGGCAAAAGGCTACAGCGTGAACCTTTTGCCCATGCCATGAGAAGCCTGGCACATGTCACACAACAAAACTGGGGAGCCCAACTCTTTTTCTGATCACTCACTCTGCAGCCGAAATAATGCTCATAGCATTTCTTAATCAGGGGTGTGAAAGACAGTCTTTGGGATTTGAATGTCACCTCATCACAGATGTAGTGGAATGCATCCGATGAATTTATGCACTTACTTGGCATATTAATGGTGGAACAAACACTATGTACTTCTGAGATGATAACACACTGAGTTCTGGCCAGCAACCAGCAGAGGACTGTCATTCACACGTGTATGACACATGACTGTTTGCTTGTTACAACATGTTAGACTACCTCCTATGGGCCCCCAGTGGCTCACATATGTAGGCTTGTGCTTTCACATAGTCTGATGCAACGCAAAAGGTGTGGGTGATGGAGAAATTCTGGAAACATATTTGAATTCAGTGTCCAAAAATACATCAGAAACAGGCATTCTTCCTCATGGGACAAAATTTTTGTTGACCAGTGTAATTGGAGAATATGAGTGTTGCCATTGCAGTAGCTAAAATAAAATAAAATAAAAGTGATTTGTTTTCTCAAGCTCCGAGCTTTAAGTCCTCATGTTCTAAGCACTTTATGAAGTGGCAGCAGGAGAGCAGGTCTTTCTGATCTTGTCACCATAATCCTGGAATAAACTGCCCCTTGTTTCATTATGAAATTAACCTCGGGGGGGGGGGGGGTAAATATTTTTAAATTGGGGTTTCCCTTACTTTTTGGAAAAAAGGGTGTTAAAAAATTTGGACCATGGCAATATTTAAAATGTTTTTATGGTGGAGTAACA
>Ga0123352_10002679_pt1 | contig 25112 bp, 20 predicted proteins | sample TergutLab28metaG_FD_89700 | JGI IMG/M metagenome (GOLD analysis project Ga0123352, IMG submission 89700) | Labiotermes labralis P1 segment gut microbial communities from Petit-Saut dam, French Guiana - Lab288 P1 | ecosystem: Host-associated > Arthropoda: Insects > Digestive system > Gut ...
ATGCAGTCACTGAATTACAACTCTGCTGTTTCCTGTGTGGCCTATATAAGCCATATTAACCCTTTGATGCCGGAATTAAATCTTTGATGCCGGAATTAAACCCCCCCCCCCCCCCCCCTCCCCTTTTATGGCCGTTCGGCTTTTTAAAGTGCTCACTGCACGACATATATATATATATGTCATTCGGCAGCTAAGGGTTAACATTAGTCTCTGTATGGTACACAAACTGTATGTATCCCTGATAGTGGTAAAATGATAAACAAAGACACACAAGAGAATATTAAATTGATGTTGCTGTACCTTATATAAGTATGCTTTGATTGTGTATTGTTAATATCTATCCGGACACTGTAGTGCACATTTTTATATTTGTAACAGTAAAAAGGTCTAAGGGGATACCCATAACAATTCTTCTTTCAGTTCGTAACCAACGCTGGACAGTGAAGCGTGATCGATACAGAGCCACAGGACCGTATGCTTATTCAGGAGACCAGTGGGTTGGCTATGAAGATACTGAGTCTGTCAAAGAAAAGGTACGTGAGCTGGCAATAAACATAAGAAGGTATAAGTTTTGGTACATAACAACTGTAGAGCATTGCTTGTTATGTTTTATGTATGGCACACACACACACACATATTGTTTGGTCCAGCTGTGCAACTGTCATATAAAATATTATGTGTAAGAATGCCAAACCAGCTCCATTAAGGGGGGAGAATTTTTCTTCTAGGATATGACACTGCATTGCTAGTTAACCAGTTCCTATAGTCTCAAAGGAATACAGTGCCCTCATCTTTGAGAGTCAAGATGTCTTGTTGGACATCTAATCCCCTGAAGACAAGGGCACTGCATTTCCTCAAGAAATCAGGAACTTATCGCCAGTGGAGCGGCATCATATCCCCTGATTATCACATGCCAGAAGGCAATAACCTGACATACTTGCCATGAAAACCTCTAATACTTTAATGGCACAATTTTTTGTGATAATTAATGAATGTCAGTTGTCATGATGTAACTTGCCACATGATGTCTTACTGCATATAATTCTTGATCTGACACTTTCTTTTAATTTCAGGTAAAGTACATTAAAACAATGGGTTTTGGAGGGGCAATGGCATGGACAGTCGATTTGGACGACTTCAACAACCTTTGCTGCAGAGAACCTTTTCCTTTGCTGCGAACGATCAACCGTGAACTGGGCAGCTTACCAGAACAGGAGCCCACGACCGTCGACTGCACCAAACCGCCAGCACCCATCACGCCAGTACCACCTACCCTTACCACTGGTGTTGATACAGGCAAGTTGTGTGTATCTGTTCTATTGGAGAAGATGGCAGTTATTTGTAACAGGTGATTACAAGTGACAAATCACGAGGTGGAGATGAGTGCACAAAGGAACGATATTCAGAAATGTTTACATAAATTTGAATAGCTGTGTTTATGCTATGGTTATTAATAAATGCAAGTATGACCTGTTCTGTTCGTTTATTCCTTCTGTACACTTGTCATCTTCCTCTTGTCCTATTTTCCATTCATGTCAGAACATTTTCCTCGCCCTCTGCTTTACATTAAAACAGTTTCATTCTGTCTGAACATAACTATGGCCTCTGCTGAACACTTTTTCCGTACCCTAGTCAAAGTGCTGCAGTTAGCCATAGCAGGAATAGCCTGTTCATGGGGTTCTTCCTGCCAGTTAGCTTCACTGCAGATGAGTGTGGCAGGATTTATGTCCTTGGCAATGTCATGACAGCAATTGACTTATACTTTTACATAAATTATTTTTCTTTGTTGCTTAACATTATGTCTGTGTTCCACAGAGCCCCTTGCCTCTAGGAGAAAGTGGTATGTACTTAATTTTGTGGCAGTTATTCTGTTGTGTACAGTGCTGTCTGTAGCAACAGGTTATCATTTAACTGTATCCAGTAATGTGCAGTTTAATTCTTTTCTTGTATTGAAATGTAAGTCATTTGTAAAGGATTTGAATCATCTAAACTGAGTCATGAAGATAAACTGTTCAGAATTCATTCCCATGTTTTAAAGTAATGTGTATGTGTAGGTGAAATCAGTTCAACACCACCACATGAAGTACCGACTTCTTCTTCTACAACTTGGCCAGACTGGACAACTGAGTCAAGTTCTGCCACTACAAGACCAACAGTATCAACCACAACACCACCATGGTGGCAACCACCAGTAACCACAGCTTCCACATCCAGGCCAACCACTACAAAACCACCATGGTGGCTACTACCAACTACTACAACCACAACAACCACAACCACCACTCCACAACCTACCACAACCACAACCACCACTCTACAACCTACCACAACCAAAACTACCACCACACATCATCCCCATTCCACTACTGCTGGTGTAACAACACCTGTACCGGATGTTCCTTCGCCGGGAACACCTTGCAGTGCTGGCGAATATCTCCCGGATCCTTCAAACTGCAATGCATATTACCGCTGCATTTTGGGAGAACTGAGAAAAGAATACTGTGCAGGTGGATTGCATTGGAATACGCAGAGCAGAGTGTGTGACTGGCCAAGTGTAGCAAAGTGTGAAAAGGGTGAGTAGTCTAGATGCACTTTGTAATGGATCTCACTTCTGAAGGAGAACTTTAACATGCTGTAGATGAGGCACATCTGTGTTTTGCATACGACATTTCAAATAATGAGTTCTCACCTTATGTGGAGTGATATCTTAGTTTCATTGTAGAGTAGGGACTTCTGAACTGCACCTGTGTGGGAGCTACGTCTGGACAGCACCAGCCACATATTTCCATCCTTTGTGCTTGATGTGATTAATTTAGAGTAACAGAATCATTGTCACTTAAAATGCACATTTATTAATACAGTGCATAGTTGGTTGCTCTACCTGCATTTTAAGCCCTTCAGTTATAACAGGACACACTGCAGTGAAAGTTCTGCAGTTGGTACCGGCTTATCAGCTTCATATTTAACTTCTGTAAACATTTATGATGTTTGTCCAGACATCGTAATAATGGAAATATACGAGCAATGAGACACAATAATTATACACAATTATAAACAATAATTACACACAATAATTATACACAATAATACACAATAATTACACACAATAATTATACATAATAATACACAAAAATTATACACAATAATATACAATAATTATACCCAATAGTACACAATGATTATACACAATAATACACAATAATTATACCCCTATAATTAAAGTAATGGCTTTGTGACCAGAAAAGGATGAGGTAGATTAAGGGAAATGCCCTCAATTTGTAATGTTAACGGATTTTACACTGTTGCAGAATCTACAATATTGGCAACTACAGACACTTCCCCATGGTGGACCACATCTGAGACAACAAGTACTGCAGGATGGTGGGTGACAACAACAACAGGAACAACAACAACAACAGCTACAACAACGACAACAGCAAGAACAACAACACCTAGTCCAAGTACAGAGGTATTCATATCATATTTCAGTCTTATTTTACATGAGAAATAATATTACAGTAACCTGTGTGTAAACACTCAGTCAAGAATTACATCAGAAATGTTAAACAGGTAATATTCCATACTAAAGTGTAAGCACAGTGCAAAGAGTAGCATATTGATGCATTTGTCCATTCTTGGCCCAAATCTAAAAGTTCCATTAGCGTAGAAATCAAGCTACTGCATTGACAGTTCCATCTTCAGGGTATATGGTGACCATAGAGGTGGACATTAGTAGACTACATGGCATCTTCAGGAAATCCACCTACTGGACTGTCCCACTAAAACTGTTCCACCAAACCAGGGAGTTGTAAAGACCATACTGGCAGCCATCAGCCACACCAGAAACATCTGTGGTATAATTGCAGAGTAAATTGAAATGTTTACAGGACAAATACGGTTCAATAACAAAGTTTGTTTCTTCATTTTAAATGCATCTATTGCAACTTTGAGGTTCCCAGGGATGTACTGTAAAGGTTCAAGCATGTTGGGATGTGTCACTATGTCATTAGTTGTATAGTTCTGGGATGTGTCACTGTGTTATTAGGTTTCTTTTAAATTGACATTCAGCATGCTCCATTACATATTAATACTACATGCTTTAGAGTTAAATATTCACAATATGGTTACATATATTTACCACTTATGTGCAATTTCTTCTGTTTTCTACAGTAACAGCAGGTTTACTTTCGGTTTTCTAATGTAGTACCTATTGCGTTTTGATCTTCTGTCTACTGCATTATTAACTAATTAGTTTATTAGCTAAATTAACTAACTGAGGCACAATATGTATATTTTCAAAGAATTGCTTATAATGCGCTAAAATCTATTGATCTTGCAAACTTCGTGAATGTCTCGATGTGGTTCCTTGTGGGTTGTTCAAACGGAGGGGGCCAGGTGTCACCTGTTCAGACCATGGCATTTTGTAGTATTCTTCTCCATTTTCTAGTTGTGTGCAGTTCAAAATTATGTGGTTAATTGTCTGTTCTTCTTTTAGTCCACAAGGGCATGTTGAATTGGGAATAATCTTGAATTTATGGAGGTATGATCTGGTTACACTGTGACCCGTTATCACGGCCATAAATTCAGCTGAGATAGTTATCATTATCTTCATTCTCTCTTCTATGTATGGGAAGAATAATGTACTGACTGCTTCTTTTGTAGAGCTGAGCTTGTCCACTGCTCCTTCCATTTTGTTATTTCTTTCTCCTTCCCTTCTGTAATTATAGTCAGTCTTGGTAATTTATCGCACACTAATTCTCCTATGTCATCTGTTGCTGCCTTCTTGGCCAGACAGTCTGCCATTTCATTTCCTTGTATTCCAACATGTGCCTTCACCCAGTTAAAAAAACATTGTCCATTGTTGGTCCTCCAGCCTCTTTATTTCTTTCCTTATATTCCCTACTATTATATAGTGTTTGTTTCTATTCTGCAGTGTGTCCAGTGTCCCAAACATACACACCCAACAATTCAGTGTCACATCCGAGAACAACACACCCAAAAACACAGTGTCACAAGCACACTCAACAACAGTGTTACATCCGAGAACAACACACCCAACAACATAGTGTCACATCCCAGAACAACACACCCAACAAAACAGTGTCATATCCCAGAACAACACGCCCAAAACACAGTGTTACATCCCAGAACAACACACCCAACAACAGTGTCATATCCCAGAACAACATACCCAACAACACATTGTCATATCCCAGAACAACATACCCAACAACACAGTGTCACATCCCAGAACAACACGCCCAAAAACACAGTGTCACATCCCAGAACAACACACCCAACAACACAGTGTCACATCCCAGAACAACACACCCAACAACACAGTGTCACATCCCAGAACAACACACCTAACAACACAGTGTCACATCCGAGAACAACACACCCAACAACATAGTGTCAAATCCCAGAACAACACACCCAACAACAGTGTCACATCCCAGAATAACACGCCCAAAAACACAGTGTTACATCCCAGAACAACACACCCAACAACAGTGTCATATCCCAGAACAACATACCCAACATCACAGTGTCATATTCCAGAACAACATACCAACAACACAATGTCACATCCCAGAACAACATGCACAAAAACACAGTGTCACATCCCAGAACAACACATCCAACAACACAGTGTCACATCCCAGAACAACACACCCAACAACACAGTGTTACATCCCAGAACAACACACCCAACATCACAGTGTCACATCACAGAACACTTGAATCCTACAACCCATTGTATGTTCACAGATTATACCTGCTACTGAAGAATGTTCCAGTGGTCAGTACTACCCAGATCCTGGATCCTGCACTACTTTCTACATCTGCGTTAATGGCAGACCAATAAAGCAGACATGTGCTCCAGGGCTGTTGTGGAACCAAGCACAGACGATGTGTGATTGGACCTTTAATGTGCGGTGTGCCAGTTCCTTGTCACATCTCTATGAATATCCACGTAAGATGCATTGCTGGCAGTGCAGTAGCACATTTACATTAGACATTTGTGCTGTAACAGTTCTGATTCCAAAATAAGAGTTATCAAGGATTCAAGTCTTCTGGGATACGGCATTGTGTCTCAAGATGAGTAGTTTGCATCATTTCAAGGGTTCTCAGTGTCTGTCTTCAGGGTCCAGCCATCCAAGTAGATGAAGGCCCTGGGCCCCTTCACATTGCCAGGATACACTAACCCAATGACACTGCATCATATTCCACAGTACATAAGTCATTAATAGCCCAATGTGGAAACCTCATATCTTGCATGTAAGGTGTGAAGCTCAAATAATTACCATAAATATTTTCAAAATATCTGACAGCCATGTGTATCCTCCCTCCAACAATTACAGCTCTCATTCACTGGAGTTGTGCTGCAGCTCAGCAGTTAGTTAACAGCCTCTCACCATACATGTCCAGGTTCAGACCCTGGTCAGTCCACATTATAGTTGTAGTGGTCATGGTGGAACTGGAACAGGTTTTGCTCTGAGTTTTTCCACTTTCTCCAATCAGTACCATTCTGCTAGCACTTCCTTCTCATTCAGTTATTTCTACTAGTGTTATATAATTTTAGCAATTGGCAGTAAAAGTGCACCCTTGTACAGGCACTGAGGCTCTGTACAGGCCGTACGGCCCATAGGGGGAGTAGTAGAATAGCTCTACTCTTTCTTGACCACTAGCAATTGGCAGTACTGTTAAATAACACGTTAATGAATAGTATATATTTTTTTTAATGAGTACAAATTACAAAGTGTTGTGAAGAAAAATGATCAGATTAAGTGCAAAAATATAAAGAAATTATAGTTCCATAACACAGACTCAAGTTGAAGACCCTTCCTCAGAGGTCCATGAGAGTGTTCTTATATGCTGTGTATATAATTCCTAAAAGTTGGATTCAGTACAAATTATAATGGAATCACTGAATCCAGCAAGAAATTGTGTGTATTCAAATCCAATTATCTCCTAAATTGCCCGCTGTTATGAGAATTCTGGTCTCTTGAGGTGACTCTGCATCATTGTTAAGTGGTTTCCAACATTTGGAGGGGACATGTCACCTCCATTTTTATGTCATCTTTTGGAAGTAATCTGTCCAGCTGCTTGTGAGACCTACTAGTGTTTAGAATTTCCCTCGAATGGGTTATGAGCCGAGAGCAGAGTAAGTCCTTTGGTCGGGTTGCTGCCTTTAGCCTGTGGAGAGATGAAATATATGAGAAAAACAGCAGGATAACGAAGATTAAGAAAGGCAGCCCATGTAAGGGTGGTGACTAACCCCTGGTTTGTACAAAATGTGGGACTACAGAAGAAATTGGATGTGATGTGTAAACAGAATGCCTCATAACAGATTACCCAGAATTATAAAACGTTACACACCAAAACGGAAAGAACCAGGGGAGACCACTGAAGAGACCTTCTGATGTGTGAGAATGGAACAGGTGAAGAGTGGCCCAACTCCATGATAGCTACATGATGATGTCATCTTCAACTTCAAGGGTCCAAAGTCCACATTGAAAGCCAAGGCAGTTTAGGCAAGTGGTGGCAGGAGGTTGAAAGAATTATGATGAGTGAATACGGGGTGTTGGCAGGCCTGGGTGTACAGAAGGTGAGGCCCTAAAATGGGTCATGATTGGATGTGAAACTTACCCATCAATGCAGGGCCACATCACAGAAGACGGGAATCAGCAATTACATGTGTGTGTGTGGAAACCTGAAAACTTGAAGACATAGTTCTGCTAGCATTAGTAAACCATCTTGATATGTTTGTGTTGCAGAGTTTCTGAAGATTATGAAAGGCAGCCCATGTAAGGATGGTGACTACAGTGCAGCACAAGACTGTACTAAGTATCTGGTCTGCCTGTGGGGCACATATCAATCGTTCACATGTGGGCCAGGACTGCACTGGAACAGTGTAAGTTGTAACGTGAAAATATCAGCAGCTGTGCTGAGAGTCTTCACAACTAAATATAGTGATTAGTTCAGACTGATAAATTGTCACAAATGTTGCAATGCATTTCAAGTGCCAAACGGCTCTTTCATTTGAAGAACTTGTGCAGTAGCAGTAGTAACAACATCTTGTACAGTTTGTTGTGCAGTTATTGTAATGTGCGTACCGTGCATCTTGTACAATTTGTTGTGCAGTTATTGTAATGTATGTACCGTGCATCTTGTACAGTTTGTTGTGCAGTTATTGTAATGTATGTACCATGCATCTTGTACAGTTTGTTTTGCAGACCAACAAATGCTCAATGTATATATATTAATAATATTTTATATATATATATTATATATTGAGTGCCTATGATATATAAACTATAAGCAATGTGTATGTTGTGCATTTGTTTGTCTTGATAATAAACAAAAATTTTGTGGTGGCGCAAAATTCATTAAAGCACTGAAGGAGAAGTTCATTTCATGCAGCACAAAATCAGTCAGCCCCACTTAATTGGGCTGAGAGTGATCTGTGAAATAGGTGTAGAGTGGAGGAAGCCAACTTGCCAGCCACACGGTCTCACCAGATTCAGCAGAACCGCTCATGAAATGCTGGAAATGGGTGATCATGAAAGTTTGAAATCCTTAACACTGATACTCTATTGTACAGTGGAACTGCCATTCATTTTAATATGTCACATCATTTAGCATTCAGTGTCACTGGTCCCATAGTAATAAATCCCATTGTCACAGTTCCTGCATATTAGTGTCACCCAGGGTAGCTCCAGCAGCATAGTGACTATGCCATGGGATGGGTGAATGAGATCCTAGTTCTGTTACCTGAAAGGGCAAGAAATTTTTCACTTGATACCAAAGAAATACAATTTGTTGCAGGGATCTTTAACAGTGTGCTAAAAACTTACTATTGGCTGTGTTCAGGACAGAGCTGGAAATTACGCATTGTTGAACAATATCAGTCTAAAACACAGCATCTATATCAAGTTACAGCTTGTGAGATTTCAAGTTCTTACAGCTGTGTTTCTGAGTGCTCAGGGCTTCTGGGATGTGATGCCATGTTGCTGGCCAAGTAACTGTTCCTCTTGGACTGCTTGTGCCTTGAAACACTGTGTTGGTGTCCATTCTCCCAACAACACCATCTCCCTTCCTAGAACACTTGAATCCTCAAAGGGTTTTTTGTTAGTAGTACAGTACATTAGAGACAGCTGCAATGTTGTCTGCCCTGTAGTTCTGTAAATTTTGTGCAAGCTGTGTGTACACTTGTGACACTACAGTACACCACAGCAAAACCTTAAACTGTGATCCCTGTATGTATGCTTTTTGTTTTCCTTTGAAGGAAGCACGTCTCTGTGATTGGCCTCACAGAGCTCATTGTAAATCTGGAGGTGGTGATGTAAAGCCAACTGGTTTACCGACTGTAAGACCGACTCCTCCACCAACGCAGCCAACACTTCCACCGGCATCGTCAACTGAGGATACGTTGTCTAGCAGTGGAGAAGTTGTAAGTTCCACCACCAGTCTACCAACTGTGGAACCCACAAGACCTCCACAAGGTGGCACCTTATCTGGTAATTGTGTTCATGTCTTTATTGTTTCTGCAGTAAAAGTCAAGAACTTTATCCTAATTTATCATCTTAAAAGTGAACAGATGCCTTATAATGCAGCGGTAACTTAAATTCATTCTGCATACTGTGAGATTTCAGGTTTCCACAATGGTGTTCCTTATGAAACAGGTCATTAGGAATGTAACGCTGTGTTGTTTGGTGAGTGGGTCCCAGCACAGTGGTTTCATTTTCTTTGACTGTTTGATCCTGAAGATACTATGAACTTTTGAAACGCTGGGGACCACTCACTGAAGAACATAGCATAAAACAAGACAGGGGCTGTATGTATAACATAACATTGAGGCGCGTTTGTGCAAACACTTGCAGTAGAGAAACCTTAAGTATTACATATTGTGAGGTGTATGTCTATAGCCTTAGGCATGCAGCGTGCACCACACATGCACCACAATGTCTTCTGTGACCTGCCCCACTCTACAGTATTTTTTCACATTATCTCATAAATGGCATGATTTTTTAAAAAAGTTATTGAACACAAAATGTGTTTTGATATCCGCTTCAAATTTTTCTTAAACATTTCCCACTCTAAGAAGACTTGAATGAGATATGATCTAAAATGTGTATCGGTCTGCATGTACAGTACCGTTATTATTGTCAGACTGTAATGAAACTTGAATTCTCTTGACAGATTTTTTGAAAAATATTCAAATACCAAATTTCATAAAAATCCTTCTAGTGGTAGCCAAGTTGTTCCACGCAGACAGATGGGTGGACGGACAGACATGATGAAGCTGACAGTTGCTCTTTGCAATTTTGCGAACATGCCAGAAATTGGAAGTCTTGATTCCAGACTTTCCATGGTGAGGGACATTTTGTATTCAAGCACACACAGTATGATGGTGAACAGCAAGGAATGTTTACAGGTTGACAGCTTATTTACGAGAAGACAGTGAGCACAGAGTTATGTTATGACTGTACCACCTCCTAATATTTAGGTAGTACAGTTAGTTTAATTGGGAAATAAAGCAGTTCAGTTTAATAGCCTAAATTTAACATGGTGACAGCACCATGTTGGGCGTTTTGCTCTGAAGTTGGCAGTATTTACAGTTAGTACTCATGTTGTCATGTTAATGTTTTAGTTAGTGTTTTAGTGCAGTATTACCAAATTCACCAATTAATTTATATAAATGTTACAGGTACAGGTTACTGTTATTGCATTACAGTAAGGCTGTAGTGTCATGTAACATAATACACTAGTTACACATTTAAATTGTTTAAATCAGAGTACAGTTTTATTGTGTTATGTTGTCTTTAGATATTTGCATAATACAAAACAATTCACAAATTATATACTGTACATGTTGCCACATCGCAGAACAAGAACATCATAAGAATGTGTGAGACCTCAATCCGAAGGTATCCATGTAATGTGCCAGAATCAGGGAATTGTACCAATATTATGATAAATGCAGAGCATGTTATGTTCCTATTGCAGGCTATTTTAAGGTGGTGTGTTACTTCACAAACTGGGCCTGGTACCGGCAGGGAGTAGGGAAATACCTTCCAGAGACGATAGATGAACGACTTTGCACCCACATTGTGTATGGCTTTGCAGTGCTGGACTATGAAAACCTAATTGTAAAGGCTCATGACTCTTGGGCTGACTATGACAACAGTAAGTGCAGCATAATTCAAATAAAGGTAGCACTTTGCACATCATCATGCAGTAGCCAGTGAGCTGTATCAATTGTCAGGAAACTGCCAAATTTTATTTGCAGTTAACATGGAAGATGGTTGGTGCTAACACAAGTGACACATATTTCATCATTGTAGGATCACTGGTTACTTTGTTTTGAACATGTTAATGGGTTTACTTCTTCTTGAATTGCTCTGTATAAGTGTGCTGATAATAATGTTTCTACTCTCTGACATCTGTGTTTCAAGGTAGGGCAGCTGTTGTCACTGGCAGATATTCTTGAGAACTATGCTGTAGATCACTGCAGACTGTAACAAGTGTCTTTCTGTCGCACCTGAACTGTGTTAAGCAGTTTTTTTTTTAAATTTTGATATGTGGTGTGTAATTAAATGAAGGATAATTATGTAGGCAGGGCATGTGGCAATTATGAAGGAGAAGAGAAAGAGTTTTGGTGGGAAGACCTGTAGGAAAGAGACCTCTTGGAAGACCTAGGCATAGATGGTAATATAATATTAAAGTGTATCTTAAAGCAATAGGATGGTGGGGCATGACCTGGATTCATTTGTGTCAGGACAGGGTGAAGCTACAGGCTGTTGCAAACATATGTGCCATAGAATGTGGGGAATTTGTTGACCAGCTGTGGAATTTCTGTGCTTTCAAGAAGGACTCTGCTGTATGGAGGTAGTTGGTTGGTTGGTTTGTTTGTTAATTCATTAGTTAGTTTTTATGTATGTTTTTGTTTGTTAATTCATTGTTAGTTTGTTTGTATGTATGTTTTGTTTGTTTGGTTGGTTGGTATGTGTGCTATTAGCGTGTCATACCAATAAGATGTGATCTGCATGTGTAGATGTGAGATGAATTCAGAATTTTGGGTGCAAAACCTGAAGGGAAGAAAGTGCTTCATGTTTATCTATAAAGACAATATTAAAAGAATTCTTAAACTAATGGTTTTATAGTGTGGGCTGGATTCAGCTAGCTCAGGAAAGGGTGTAATAATGTCTGTTATGAACCTGTGCTTTCAATAAATGGTGGGGGTTGTGCTGACTGAGTGCCTGTCAGCTTCTCTAGATTTGCTCTGTTCAGTTACTGCAGTTCAGACTTATGTGAATGAGAAAGTTGTCACTTCAATATAAACATAGCAGCTTGACGTTGCTCAAAATTATTATGTCAAAAATGATTGTTTAGAGTTCTATGAGCGGGTCGTGGCGTACAAGAAGAAGGGACTGAAAGTGACTCTTGCGCTTGGCGGATGGAATGACTCAGCAGGTGACAAGTACAGTCGTCTGGTCAACAGCCCGTCTGCTCGCCGACGGTTTGTCAAACATGTCGTCGAGTTCCTTGAGAAGCACGGTTTTGATGGACTTGATCTGGACTGGGAGTATCCCAAGTGCTGGCAGGTACATAGAAATGTGCAAACTGTATGCAGGAGGATCACAACATTTTTTATGGTGAACCAAATTCCATCCACCCCCAACCATAACGTTCTCCATATCTCACTCATTGTGACTTCTCGCACCTCCTGACACTCAGGATTGGGTTGTAAGGTCATCATTTTGCATCTGTAGAAGAAATGGAACAGAACACAACAGCAGGTGTCACAGCCACACCACACACCACAAGATAACTTACAGATGTGCTCCAAGCAGTGGCAGGACTGCTAGAGTGAGGGTGTTTGTGTGTGCAGAAGGGTGACCAGGTTAGGTTTGATACCTCACCTTTTTATTACACATTGTACCTGATTTCTGGAACTTTTTGATCCTCCCATGTATATGGAGTACTGAGATGAATATTGCAATTAACTCCATTAGGTGTCAGAACAACTGAAAGCATTCAGAATTTCAGAATTTCAAAACTGTTTTCTCCAGCAAGAATTGTACCTTTCCATATTGTCACAGTGTATTGTTGTGACATTTTGTGTTGATGTCTTAGGTGGACTGTAACAAAGGCCCTGATTCTGACAAGACTGCATTTGCTGCTTTGGTTAGAGAACTGCGACAAGCTTTCGACTCCAAGGGGCTGCTGTTATCAGCTGCAGTTTCACCCAGCAAGACTGTCATTGATGCAGGTCAGTGTGACCACACGACCATATGAGCACATTTATTACACTTGCAAATAATGGCTGTTATTTGGGTTTTAACACCTTTTGGTAAAGGTAAATGTTAAGACCCTTAGTGCATATGTGTAACTGGTGTGAAGATGCAGGACAAGCACTGTGGAAGTACTGGTCGTTTATTGATAGACCTGCTAAGTGTGTTAGTTCTTGTGTGCAGAAACTTCATACTTTTCAAGTTGGTGTGTTTTAGATAACAGCTGCACATAATTCACAGTGTCCATATGTCACAGTGTGTTAGATAGATAACAGCTACACATAATTCACAGTGTCTGTATGTAACATTGTGTTTCAGAAACTAATAATGATGTAGATATAAATGCTCATTTTATAAAGGAAAACTTGGAAAAATTTTTAATGATGCTGTGCATGCATAGAGGGCTGTTTGCTAAAGGATAGCCAAAATTAGTACCTTTGCTGGAATGTGGGAAATCCCACCAGGGGAGTACCTTTACTATAGCTGTTGCCAGGACATGAGCAAGACCTATTTAAGGAATATCCAAACTAGATCCTTTAGTGTGATATGGGGAAAACATGAACTAGTTCCATTTCTAGGATGTGGGGAAAAGTGCTATTGCTGTCATTCACAGGAAACATACTGTATTGTTTCTGAAATTGCTGCATATATTTTGTGCACAGGCCTGCCAGCGGTTGTGCATTCAGCAGTTTGTGTGAGTCATTGAGATTCATTTTGTTTTGTGGTTACAGTGATACATTCACTGGCAGAGCAGTGTGGCCGATAAGCTGAGGATTTGAACCCTGTGAGATGTGATGTCATCTCTTTGGGTGAATGGTTTCCAACGTTGTGAAGGTTTGCCTTCTTCTTCAGGAACAAGCAGATAAAGTCATTTTTCTTGGACTGTTTGACCCTGAAGATGTAGCACTTTAGTCCCTCAAAACATCAGGAACCGCTCACCCAACAACACAGTAGAGGACTTGAATCCTCTGCAACACCATCATGAGAACCACAAATGTCTTTTGGTGATAAATTCATGGAATGGGAAGTTAACATTAAATTTTTAATAAAATTGGGGAAAAATTCCACTGATACATAATGCTATAGATAATATACCAAACATGAACCATTAGTGTTCCTCTCCTGTACTGGAACCTGCTTGAATATCCATTTTCTGTTACATGTTAAACTGTAGAAGTGAAGCAGCCATTGTGCAGTTAGAGCACTAACCACTGTAATAAATTTTCAGGCTATGATGTGAAGGCTCTTGGTGAAAATCTGGACTGGGTGGCTGTCATGACCTATGACTTCCATGGTCAGTGGGATAAGAAGACTGGGCATGTAGCTCCATTGTACTTCCACCCAGATGATGATTTCTTCTTCTTCAATGCGGTACGTTCTTCTGATCTTGTGTGTAAATACAAATTTAGAACAAAGAAGTTACCTTACCTTGACAGTCTTGTTCTGGGTCTCAGTCATTTTGGAAATTATTTTGAACTGCCTAATGTGGTTAATGACATTGCCATCTTCAGTTGTGCAGCCCTGAACCCTTAAAAGTCTGTGTGATTGAACATAGCTTTACAAATGTATGGCCAGATTGCATGATGACAGTATTTGTCTCAAATAATGGTCATCTTATTGGTTTCTACACCGCATACTGATTAACTGATCTGATGTTTTGGAGGAACCTGCTGCCTCCAGACTGTGTCGCAAATAATTAGGTTCTTAGAAGCCGTCTGATAATAAAGCTAACTAAATAACTAACTGACACCATTGAGCAGATTTCTTTGTGTGAAGCTAACAATTCCTCAGCCAAGTCAAGAAATCCCCCACATTTCATACCACACAAACTTGCATGGCCATGTCCACAACTGCCTGCCACTTGTCCCTCTCCAGAGCCATATCAACCCAGTCCACACCCTCCTATCCTATTCCTCTCAGATCCATTCCCTGTTGTCCAATATATTTGTTTCTGCATCATCCAATTGGTCTTCTTCTACAGATTTCCCAACCAAAACCCTGTATGCATTTCCCTTCTTCCCCATACTTGCTGCAGGCCCTATACATCTCATCCTTCTTGATTTGAACACTCTAATAATGTTTGATATGCACTACAAATCTTGCAGCTCCTTGTTGTGCTGTGAATCTAAAGAAGACTTATCCCTTTGCTTGCAGAACTACTCCATCAATTACTGGATATCACAAGGAGTCCCACGCCGCAAGATTGTGATGGGAATGCCCTTGTATGGGCAGTCATTTCAGTTAGCTGAGCCATCTACAAATGGGCTGAATGCTCGGGCACCAGGACCAGGTCAAGCGGGAGAGTTCACACGTGCCGCAGGATTCCTTGCTTACTATGAGGTATGCTGCAGTTGTTTGATTGTGCTTGTTGATAGCGTGAGAATGCACTGTACTGTCAGCTCTGTAACTGTTGCTTTGTCATCTCCGAGCACCAGACTGACACGAGAGGATGATCTTGCTATGTGTACAGGAATGATGCGTGGGTTTCACTTCTGTGAGAGTCTTGATGTTAATGATTAATTGGAACCTGTAAAGTGCTCTAATCTATTTTCATTGTACAATGCATAGTTGATTTCAATAGCTTATGATATGTAAATAAAAAAATATGAAATAACCTTATAAAGCATAAATTCAGCTTGCCTGAGCTGAGAGTGATCTGCACAATAGTAGGAGAGTGGAGGAAGCTGACTGGTCAGACAGATTGCCTCATCCCACTTTGTTGGAACCAATCATGAGAAACTGAAAGAGTGGTAATGAAATGGATGATCATGAAGGGCCAGAATTTCAGACATTGAAGCTGAGAAATGGTTCTACTGCTTCAGTAAAACTGAAAGAATTCATTAAGAGCAGTCACTTAAATTCTGCACATGTTAATGCCTAAGCTCCATGTAAACCCACAGCACAGCTCTGTATGATGTAGGGAATAAGTGTATAAACCCACAGCACAGCTCTGTATGATGTAGGGAATAAGTGTATAAACCTTTTTCTTTCCTGGTGTGATCTTTTGTAATAAAAAATCAGTACTTTGGGTTAGAAGTTCGTACTGTGCACTGTAGATGTGGGACTGTGCTGAAATGTGACAGAACTGTACCAAACTAATTAGCTGGTAAAAAATGTTTAAGGCTTTCATGTGACTCACCTATATGAATAATTTCACCGTCCCTTAAACATACTGTAGTGTTGATAGGGTTGTTGTGCCTCGTAAATTACATGTGAATGATCTGAAAGAAACTTATTTCTGGTAGAGATACTGGCTGCTGGTATGCAACATTAGCAACCATTTTGTTGTAGATTTGTGATCGGATAAAGAATCGTGGCTGGACAGTGGTACGTGATGAAGAGAGACGAATGGGACCATACGCCTTCCACGGCAATCAGTGGGTCAGTTATGATGATGTGGCGACTATCCGGATGAAGGTGAGAACAGAGGGGAGAACTGACCAGACATGTGCAACATGACCGTTTCGGACAAATTGTCATTTGTCTACAGTGCCTCTTAAAATCACTTTGCCCCTCTGTGTGCACTTACACATAAAATTATTCAGAAAGTACTGAATGGATGTTCGTTAAGTTTAATATGAAGAACTGTAACTGATGGACACTTTACAAGAGACTGACATGCATTTGTGTTGATGTTGTCTGCTTAGTGTTCATGTAAGTTGCTAAATATTTACAAAGTGAAAAATGTTTTGAGCAAATTTTGTGGTGGAGAAAAATGAAGCAAATTGCAAATATAGTACAGAAGTGTTAACAGTTCTCAGTATGAGTAAGAATTTGTTGCACTGTTTGTACATTTCATGACTTTTAAACAGAATCAAGGATGTCTCTATGACACCCACAGAACCAACAAGGTACACCATAAGATGTACACAAAATGTGTTTGCTGTGTTATTGTCGTTGGGTTTTAAATTCATGAATATTTTTGAGATAATAGTTTCAAGAAGAAAGCTGAAAGCGTGTTTGTCTGCCTGTCCGCATATCACAGAACACACAGAGTGAATTTCTGCCTCACTTCAGCAACATGTTGACAGCTGTTAACAAGTCTCCTGTGTTGTTCACATGGGAGATGTTTTTATGTGTCAACTTCACTTTCTCAATTGAAGTAATAAAAGAGAATAATGTTAGTCATTCAAAGGCTGTTCACTCAAAAAAATTTGAGCCAAATTTTGGGCAAAAGTTGACTAAGAATTGAATATTTTTGATTATAGAAATTCTTAAAATTCTGAGTGCAAATTAATTTTAATAACATTATGGGGCTGTGCACATAATTTATACAACATTTTTGTACATTGTTCCATGTACATTTGCACGTATTTAACATGTTGATGTGAACATTTTGTTACAGTCTGAATATATCCGGCAAATGGGTCTTGGAGGAGGGATGGTTTGGGCTCTAGATTTGGATGATTTCCGTAATCGGTGTGGTGAAGGAGCTCATCCTCTGCTCAGTACAATCCGAGAAGTTCTAGCAGACCCTCCCAGTGGAGAGACAGGTACACACTTTGAACGTGAGTTTGTCCTTTGGCTAATTTATAGGTAATGGGTTCAATAATTGCACTGCTACACTTCAGTAGCACTTCAGTAACTGCCTTCCACAATTTAACAGACAATCTTAAGAGTAAATGTTTATTATATACCAACTTTAACTTTAAACTTTAGCTAACACAACTGTAAACTTCCTGAAGATGGCGTATTGACACCAAAACATATCGGAGTGATTTTAATATACTTTACACCACTTATTTGTGCATATGTTAGCATATAATAAACAGTTATTATTCAATATGCACAGTTTGAACATAACAAGTATCTTAAGAGTGTTGAAATGTGGTAAGAGTTAGGTATAGCAGTTTAGAGTATCTAAGAATTTGCATGTCATAAATGGCTGTCACATTGTAATCTGCAGGTGAGAGTAAAATGCAACACAGCTAACTGAAGAATATTGTATCAATTCTCATCTTACCAGTTTACTATAGTGTGGATGGAGCACCAGGTGTTATTTGGGTGATGATGTCAAGGAGAATGGGACAGATGGGACCTGTGGCACTTATGGTGGGGAGTGGCAAAATGCATACAGGGGTTTGGTGGGGAAACCTGAAGGAAAGAGACCATTTGGAAGGCCTAGGCATAGATAGGTACAGTACAAGGGTAATATTCAACTGGACCTTAACAAGATGGGATAGGAGGACATTGACTGGATTAATCTGTCTCAGGATAAGGACAAGTGGTGGGCTTTAATGGACATGGTAATGAACCATCTGTTTCCATAAAATGCTGGAAATATCTGGACTAAATGAGGAACTGTTAGCTTCTGAAGAAGGACTACTGCATGGGGGCAGTTGGTTGTTTGGCTGCTTAGTTAACCAGTTAGTTAGATAGTCAGTCAGTGAGCCAGTTAGTAAGTTAGTTGGTTACTATCCATCCATCCATCCATCCACCCAACCACCCATCCACCCATCCATCCATCCATCCATCCATCCATCCATCCATTCAACTATCCATCCATCTATCCAGCCATCTATCTATCCATCCATCTATCCAGCCAACTATCTATCTATCTGTCTGTCTGTCTGTCTGTCTATCTATCTACCCATCTATCTATCTATCTATCCAATTTTTTAAAAGCTGTCGCCATCTTCCGGAAACCAAATGCCATTCCTCTCTGTTTCTCCATTGATCTGGTTCTAGATTTCTTGTTGTCAAGGCTGCTTGTACTCCTTCCATCCACATTTTTCTTGGACATCCTTTTTACTCTTTGTTACTTAGTAAGTTAATTATTTTGTCTTTGATGAGTTGGTGAGTGGGTGAGTGAATGAGTTGGTGGGTGGGATGGTGAGTTAGATAGTGATGAGTGAGTATTGGTGAGTGTGTGTGTGGGTGAATGAGTGAGTGGTTGGGTGGGTGTTAGTGTGTTGGTGGGAGAGTGAGTGGGTAGTTGGTTGGTTGGATGAGTGAGTGAGTGTTGGTAAGTGGGTGAGTGAGTTGGTGAGCAAGTGGGTGAGTAAGTGAGTGAGTGAGTGAGTGCAGTGAAAAAATTCCCATAGCTTTAGACTTAGCTGGACAGACATGTTGCACAATCAGCCATCAGTACTTCTGAACTCACAACATGGCTTCTTCCATCACTGGCAATGTTTGTGGTAGAGAATCCCAGAGAGTTTATAACAAATTCTGACATACACTCCCTCAACACACGTCAAAAATCCCACCTACACCCCCCAACAGCATGGATGACTAAAGTCCAAAAGGGAGTCCATTACATGGGTGTTAAGATATATAATAAACTCCCCCCCCCCCAAAATTCAGTCCCTGCATACTAATAAAAAACAATTTTATAAGACACTAAAAAAATTCTTACTATTGGGCTCATTCTACATGATAGAGGAATTTTATAATTGGTCTGCTATAAGTGAACTTCATGCAGCCTATCTATAAACCAATATATGTCTTAACAACCTTTATGACTGTAGCAGTGTACTTTTACTTTTATGGTATTGTTATGGTATTTTTAGGGCACTTTTATGGATATTTCACATACCGTACAAATAATAATTCATTTACAATGATTCTAACTACTGATATTATCTATATCTAATCTAAAGAAATGTTGTCAAACCCAATGTAACATACACATTACTACTATTATATTATATGAGAAATTAGAATTACATGGCAAAGCATTCTGCCGTACTGTAATTAATAATGCATCAGATGCATTTCATATATTTAGTCGTGTTTTGGAACGATTGTCACGATGACATGAACCCTGACAACTTTGTTGTATATGTAACTGTATTTCTTGTTATACAACTGTATCTCTTCACTATAAGTGTAATTCATAGTTTTCCATTATTGTTTCTATATATGACAAGTTCAATATCCGGTAGGTATATGCCTTGTAAGGATTTGAGGAACAATGAATAAATACAATACAATACAATACAATGTAAATTCCATGAGGTGTCAGATTTGCCTTCTCAATGATGGCACTGCTTAGGTCTTATACAGAAGGTGTTCAGAAACAGGGTACTGATGTGAATGTTTTTACCTAAGAAGGTGGAAGAAAGAATACTGAATTTCATGATGTGTACCCCACACCAAATACTACACATTTGATTAGTTAAAAGAGGATCAATGCACACAGCAAATGTTTCTACAGAACATGGTAATGGAAGTCTGTGCCAAAGATTGGCAAGCCGCTCAGATTTTTGACCACATGCCAGCTTTACATGACAACATTTATTTTCTGTCTTTCTCAAGTACAGCTGCTCATAAACTGTGGTGTATACTGTGTAATGTGCAGCTGCTTATAAAACAGTTTGGTGTATACCATATAATACACAGATGCTCACAAAGAGTTTGGTGTGTACCATGCAACATACAGTTGCTCATAAAAATATGGTGCATACCATGTAATGTACAGCTGTTTATAAACAATTTGGTATATACCAGATGATGTGAAGCTACACTTAAGCAATATGGTGCATACCAAGTAACATAGCTATTCATAAACAGTTGGCTGTGTACCATGTAACATATAACTGCACATAATCATGTTTGTGTGTACCACATGATGTACGGCTACTCATGAACATTTTGGCTTATACCACATAAAGTTCAGCTACTCATGACCATTTTGGTGTATACCACATAATATTCAGCTGCTCATGAACAGTTTAGTATATACGATGTAATGTATAGCTGTACATGACAGAAATACTTACAGCAGAGCCACTACTGCATGAGCCCAGTGCCTTTGAAGTAGAAATGGGTATTGACAAGCTAAAAAGACACAAATCACCAAGTATTGATCAAATCTTAGCAGAATTGATTAAAGAAAGGGGTAGAAATATTCTCTGTGAAATCCTTAAACTTATTAATTAATTCAGTTTGGAATAAGGAGGAATTGCCTGAGAAGTGGAAGGAGTTGGTCATTGTACCTATCCATAAGAAGGACAATAAAAGAGATTGTAGTAATTATAGAGGCATATTATTCTGCCAAATACATACAAAATTTTATCCAACATCCTGCTCTCAAGGTTAACTCCATATGCAGAGGAAATTGTTGGGGATCATTAATGTGGATTTCAATGCAACAGGTCAACTATGGATCATATATTTTTCATTCATCATATACTTTTAAAAAAATGGGAATAATGTGAAACAGTGCATCAGCCATTTATATACTTCAAGAAAGCTTATGATTCATAAGGAAGTCTTTTATAATATTCTCATTGAGTTTGATATCCCCATAAAACTGGTAAGGCTAATAAATATGTGTCTGAATGAAACCTCTGGCAGAGTCCGGGGAGGCAAACATTTGTCTGACATGTTTCCTCTTAAGAATGGTTTGAAAAAAGGAGACACTTTATCACCTTTGATTTTCAACTTTTCTTTAGAGTACACAAATTAGGAGGGTTCAGGTAAACCAGGATGGATTGAAATTAAATGGTACACATCAGCTTTTGTTTTATACTGATGATGATAATATACTGGGCAGAGGCATACATACTGTAAAGAAACACACACGCTTTTTTATTTGGTACTAAGTGAATGCTGATAAAACTAAGTACATGTTCATGTCTCGAGATCAGAATGCAGGACGAAGTCAAAATATAGTTTGATAATAGTTCCTTTGAAAGGGTTTCTATTCAGGAAGAAATTATGAGCAGAGTGAAGTCAAGGAATACTTGCTGTCATTCAGTGCAGAATCTTTTGTCTTCCAGTTTGCTATCCAATAAATAACACAAGGATTAAGATATACAGAACTATAATTTTGCCTATTGGTTTGTATGGGTGTGAAATTTGGTCATCCATGTTGAGGGAGGAATGTAGACTAAGGGTGTTTGAGAATAGGGTGCTGAGAAGAATATTTGGGCCTAAGAGGGTTGAGGTGACAGGGGAGTGGAGAATACTACATAAGAGGAGCTAAATGATCTGTACTCTGTCCAATATTGTTTGGGTAACATTTCGATAAGAATGAGATGGGCTGGGCACATAGCACGTATGGGAGAAGAGGGGAGGTGCGTATGCGTTTTTGGCGGGGAAACCTGAGGGAAAGAGACCACTTGGAAGACCCAGGCATATATGGGAGGATAATATTAAGATGGATCTTAAGGAAGTGGGATGTGGAGACATGGATTGGATTGATCTGGCTCAGGGTAGGGACAGGTGGCATGCACTTGTGAATGCTGTAATGATACAATGCAGGGAATTTCTTGACTAGCATAGAACTGGTTAGCATCTCAAGAAGGACTCTGCTCCATGGAGTAAGTATGTAAGAACAGCTGTACGTAAACAGTTTGGTGTGTTCCATGTAACGTGCAGCTGCTCATAAACAATTTGATGCATTCCATGTAATGTACATCTGCTAATAAGCGATTTGGTTTGTGGCATGTAAGGTATAGATTCTCAAGGTCTGTTGTTTGTGTGTTAAGCATATGGTGTTTTGATATGCTGAATGCTAATTAAAGTGCAGTGTAATATAACTATAACCTTAGCAGTGTGCAGGGCAGTATTAGTGTAATGATATATCTGTATCCACAATCAGTGAACAGCAGATCAGAAATATCAAGTTACGTATTTTATCAATCTTCCAAGGTTACAAAAACAAGTATCAATATGAGTTTGTGTATTTATGAATGCTGTCTGATGGACAGATTTTATACATTTTATTGTTCTGAAGCCTCTAAAATTAAATGAGAATTAAGTGCAGGAAGGGTGGCAAGTTAGTGGAACACATTTGAAGTACGTGTCAAGACAAAATTAGTGTGTACGTTTTCACTTTTAGTATTTTATTTATCATCCTTGGTGGGGTATAATACATTTTCATTTAGATGTGCATATGAGTATTTTTGTTATGAATCTCATGTGGGCATCTAAGGCTGAAACCTTCAGACAATATAAATGAAGCAGACTTTGTTCTTGAGAGTAGACTGTGTATCATGTGGAGGTAAGTGTGAAACATTTAAAACAAAAGACTGTCAGTTACGTCTATTACTGGAACTGCTTTAGTTCAGCTTAACCCAGATAAGAGGCATCCTATATCTGGGACACCTTATATTTATATCATTCGTGGTAGTACTGAGACCTGCACACAGTTGGCACTGGTTCATGCAAAGAAATGAAGAGTTGCTTCCACAACCATTTTGTTTTGGTGCACTGCCTAGTGTTGGGAAGGCATTGTAAAAGTGTGTTGTTTTGTGATTTAACTGAATTTTGCAATGACTGAGGGAAGGTAATATAATAAGTGTATCTGTGATACTAAAGTCATGGTACTTAAGTCATATCTGCATAATATATGATAGTGTATCATATAAATTTCTGTAGTGTGTTTTTACTTAAGCTTTAAATTGGATGCTGGTCATATATGCTTTGTGCTACATATAGGATAGTAAGGATATGCATAAGCTGATAGGACTGTACCAATCATAAATTAAATGTAAGAAAGAAAACTAAAGCAGTCCTGGACATGTCATGGGGGTTGCAGGAGGTTGAGGCTTCCAGATTTCAAGACAGTCAGCACATGAAGGTGGTAAGGTCATCAGCCCCATGCACTGTCCGCCTTCACCTCCCAAGGAAATATTCCTGGTACTCATTTCTTTTAGAGGCTGAGCTGATCCCAAAGCCATAATGTGGCCAGAAGGATTATGTCAATAAAAAATTCCAGTGACACCATAGGGATTTGACCCTGTGACCTGCTTGCTTGTAGCACAGTGCCTCAACCAACCGTGTCATTGCATGCCCACCATGAATTTATTACTGTGTTTTATATTTTATGGTTTTGTTTTATATGAGTTTGGAAAGACTTCATATTAATAAATAAGTTTATGAATAAGCGTGTAACCTGTGTCTTGTTGAAATTATGACAGTCCTGCAACTAGAGGACAGTGGAAGGTGTCAAAAATGTGAAACCTATGATTCTTCGTCGTCACATGGATGTGTGTGAAGACGTCACTGATGAATGATCACAGATGCATTGCAATTTAAGTATAAATAGTCTCCCAAGGAGCCAGCTACAAACCAAGGCAATACTGTACGTGCTGCACACAGATGAGAATTGAAGTTAACACATCTAAATGGAACTGAACACCATACCTGGGTCGGGAGATGTCTTGCTTTTCCTGACCATGCATGGAATATTACCGCTGAAACTACTCCTGAGACAGGCTTTCTTCAACAGAATTTTTTTCATTGTTCTGTGAAAATATTGAATTAATTGAAAATTAATGATAAATATGCCATTCTGGAAAATCAGTTGGATGTAGTTTGGGAATATTACTGTAGGAGAAATACAATGTATTGGAATTTTACTGTAAAGTGATATGCACCATTTCTATGTTGAAGAAGGACTGAGAGTAGTACTTGTGGTTATCTTGTAGCCAGTGCAGTGAGGTAAACCAGGTTTGAATTTCTTATGTCAAACTTTTGTGTGGCAAATAATGTTGATCTTGACAAGTCAGTTGAAATTGTGAATGTTCAGCTATTTCCAGTTGGCCAAATGTAAAGTTGTCTTATTCTTCAACTTATGAACATCATATTGCTGAAGAGGCTACAGGTCCATTTTCAGAGACACAGATGTGTATGGGTTTTACAAGGGCAACCAAAATATTGCAACTGTAAAGTTTGTTTTAGGTTTCTGTGACTGTGCATCGTGAGCAAATTATGAAGTGAGAGAGAAAACCAACAAATTGCAACAGTTAGATGTTTATTTTCAACAATTTCTCAACATGTTTCGGGCATCATTATGCCCATCTTCAGGAGAACAAGACGTATGTTACTGCATGTGGTGTGCTGCGCTGTAACAAGTGGGGA
>Ga0123352_10002681_pt1 | contig 25110 bp, 20 predicted proteins | sample TergutLab28metaG_FD_89700 | JGI IMG/M metagenome (GOLD analysis project Ga0123352, IMG submission 89700) | Labiotermes labralis P1 segment gut microbial communities from Petit-Saut dam, French Guiana - Lab288 P1 | ecosystem: Host-associated > Arthropoda: Insects > Digestive system > Gut ...
TCCAAAGTGTTGGGGTGGAAGAAAACGTCTGGCCCCCCCGCCGGACACAATCCCCGGGGCGCCCCCCCCAGTGTCTCCTCTCTTCGCCTTAAAATGCCTTTCCGCACTCCCCCCCCCCCCCACACACACACACACACAATCTGCATTTGTTGTGTTTCTATCCATGCAAACCTCCACAAAATGAAGCCTATTAAATGTGACAGTCGAAAGTTATTTCACCTCTCTTGCTTAAAGAAAAAAAAAGGTGGGCGTATAAAAGCTTCATTTTTTTTTTTGCGCGTCCCTGCCTTTCTAATTCTGAACAAACTGGTCTCTTCATGCCAAATTTTATATAAACGCTAAAAACACAGAAAATAAAGTATGGTCATGAGAGTCTGACTCTTAATAGATATCCTTTTTCCCAGTGATGTACTCGCATAATAAAAAAATATTTAACGAACTCACTTGGCAGCACACCCTTTTCTCGTCCGTTTCTGGTTTATTCAAACGCCGACGCGGTGGCTGAGGAAGCAATTTCTTGCTCAAAAGCAAACACAGCCGCTGAGGCGGCGCTTTGAAGTGTAGCTCCTCGCTCCATTAGTGCATATGGGGCCCTTTCTCCTTTAACAGTACAGTGCATTTAGCAGGACAGATCTTCAGATATCGTCATTTAATATGGACGATTAAAAGGGTCGGCAACAACTGTGAACTAACCAAATAAATTTTAAATGAAATTTTCAGCAATACTTCACGTTTAATCGCTTTGGCTTATATCACCAACACACGTCTGATTGCACATCTTTAATGTACAGACGATCAGAGGTCCAGGGTCTTCAGGCTTGCACTTTGCTTTCCCACCGACACGATATAGTCTACCAAGGTTGCAAGCGGTGGGGAAAACAGTTCTCAGTAATGGTCCTTCTATGTCCAACCCCTAATCCGCAGGCCTGTAGTTGGTATAGCGACCAGGCAACGAGCTGCGCTATCCAAGGTCCGAATCCCGGTACGGGCAAGAGATTTTTTTCTTCTCTGAAACGTGCAGAGTGGTCGTGGCGCCAATCCAGCTTCTTACTCAGTGGGTATCCAGGTTTATCCCCGGGCGCAAAGCGGCCGGGGCGTGAAGTTTACTTCCCACCTCCATCTAACGCCGAGGTTAAGGATGAGTAGGGTTATACCTCTTAATTAATTACTTACCTATTCCATGGAGCAGAGTCCTTCTTGAGAAGCTAACAGGTTTTCAGCTAGGCAAGAAATTCCCCGCATTTTATGGAACTCGAAGGTTCATTACCGCAGTCACAAGTGCCCACCACCTGTTGCTATCCTGAGCCATCTCGACCCAGTCCATACCCCCACCTCCCACTTCCTGAAGATCCATCTTAATATTATCCTCCCATCTACGCCTGGGTCTCCCAAGTGATCTCTTTCCCTGAGGTTTCCCCACCAAAACCCTGTATAAGCCTCTCTCCTCCCCCATACGCGCTACATGCCCCGCTCATCTCATTCTTCTTGATTTTATCACCCAAACAATATTTGGTGAGGAGTACAAATCATTAAGTTCCTCATTACGTAGTTTCCTCCAATCCCCCGTCACCTCGTCCCTCTTAGGCCGAAATATTCTCTTCAACCCTATTCTCAAACACCCTCAGCGTACGGTCCTCCCGTCAATGTGGGCGACCAAGTTTCACACCCATAAAAAACAACAGGCAAAATTATATTTCTGTATATCTCTATTCGCCCTATATAGCTTTAAGGTGTGGACTGGAGCAAATCTGCCTTGACCTAATGTAAACCAGAATAACACACGAACACCGTGAAGCAGAATATTCACCAGAAAACGATTCTCAGTCGATCAAGAAATTTCACTCGTTTTATGAAACCGGTAAATTCTTTACAATTTCCCATCTGAAACGCGAATCAGCTGAATCTCGACACAATCAAATAATATTTCCTTAAGATCGGTTTTAATATCATCATCCCAACGACAGCACTTCTCGAGTGTATTTGTCCCTTTAGGTTTTTGTCATATCCGCAACGATTGCTACATGTCCCACCCATACCAATTCCCTTTATCACCCTAGAAGAGTGGAAACAATGAAGCTCCTCAGTACGTAATTTTCTCTTCGCTCTCCTTTCACTTCCTTTTTTTTTCTCTTTATATTTTGTGTCCACATACTCTCCTCACCCCATGTTCTCACACACCTTTAACCTGTGTTCTTAATTTATGGGGAGAAACCAAATTTCACATTCACATAAAACAAATCTTTCGCATACTTAGCACTATACGTACTAACAGGTTTCACATTTTAAAAAAACATTCAAGAAATCCCATTCTCTGTTTTGTATAATTCCTAGATCAAATTGGGGCTATTTCTGTGCACACAACAGACTGTCTTTTTTTTTTTAACTGTGTCAATGTTTGTTTACTGAGTGGTACGAACTGAAATTCAAACACAATTCTGTTTCAATTAAGTCTAAAAACGGTTAATGTTTAGTTTCTTGACGAAAAAAAATCATACAAATACAACAACGTATAAAAATATCAAATTAACAACAGTTTATTTACGAACCAAAATGTTTCGACCTTTTATAAGGTTATGTTTAGGGAGACGCGTTGAGAAAATTATGTAAATTAAACACCAAGGTTTACACATGTAAGTCTGTGTAAGTCTGCAGTCACTGTTGTGAAAACCTGGGAATCCCACTCAATTAACCTCTGTGTGGAGGTCACTATACGCTACACCCGTAGATTCTAAACCTCCGGTTGAAAAAGGCAAAGGAGTTACCCTCTGACACGTCGACATACTTCTGCTAGACTACACGGCGTCACATCCCAGAAAACGTACACCTTCACAATCACTGCCCTAATGACACAAAATTTCAGTAAGCGCATACAAATTTACGTATAGACCAGTGGCGGGCTCTGGTGAACAGTATACGGTCTAACGTCCCCTCAACTTACTGGCAAAGATAAGGTATATTTTTAACCAGCCCAACGACCATCGTCTTCTCAATAAAGAATCTCCGCTTAGGTTTACACACGTACAGGTGATTTCAAATCTGCTGCTGTGAAGTCGCTGGGGAAAAACTCACTTGACTTACTTTTGTATGTATGCATGTTACGTAGAGGAGCTATCATTTTTCATCCAGTAATTCCATCGACAACCGAGCCCGGTGGTCGTGTGGTAAGACGTAGGTCTGCAGACACTCGCCTGCTGAGATTGTGGGTTCCATTGCCTCCGGGGGCATGGCTGTGTGTCTCTTGTGAATGTTGTGAGTTGTCAGGTAGATGTCTCTGCGACGGGTCGATCCCTAGTCCAGAGAAGTCCTACCGAGTGTGGTGTGTCTGAGTGTGATGTCGAGCCCTGAACATGAGGAGGCCCTGGGTACGTGCGGGGCTGTTGGGCCAAAAGAAGGTCGAGAACCTGAACAAACGACACAATAATCTTGGTGTGTGGCATCCAGCTGTGTTTCCCATTATAAAACCAAACACTTTTGTTACTGAGTTGACACAATTTAATCGGTAAACATATTCCTTTTGTTTACAATAGCCACAACATGTTTTCGACTTTCATACCAAAGCCACCATCGGGCTAAACCACCATAACAGGATATTACAGAAAACCATGTATGGCATCATTTTAATCTAAAGTGGTAGTGAGATCTCACTTTAAACCTGCAGGACTAAACAAAACCAATAATACATATTACGGCCTGTTAAAGTGTGGGACGTCGCTACCAAAGTCAACAGAAATGACGCGTAATATGGCGTAATGTTTCAGTCTGTTGAAGGCTCAGGTATATAAAACCGAAACATGTAGCTATCATAAAAGAAAGGGATTTATTTACCAGTAAAGCCGTGTCCTCTAACTACAAATGCATTCTTGGTTTCATACGCGACAAAATTTTGTAACACTTCTGCTCTGTACACAAGAGGTCCCGGGTTCAAATCTCGCATATAAGCCTGCCTACTCTTACTAAGGATCTCGTGGTCTTTTCTCATATCGTTCAGATAAACTCAAGGACAGTAAGTAAAATTATAACATGACCGCTCCATCTTCGTAATATTTACTCAACTCCATTAAGTCCAAGCTCGTGACAGCTCCGCTAAATAAGCCAAAAACAGACACAGCGGTCTACACAATTAGGTCTAAGACAATTTTTCATTCGCGTTTAATAAAGAGGCCTACTGTGTGGCCACATTTCTGATAGCAGGTGAAAATTACTTGACAATGACGGGTCTAAAAACAGTATTTAATTGCGTCTGAATGAAAACTGATGGACCAGTAAACGCTTGTTTGTTCTACGTGCACACAAAGTACGTTAAACACCGGTAACATTAATTATAATGGCACAGAACAGGTGAAATCAGTCGAACACGGCTGAGTTGGGGCATGACCTCATCAGAGGAGCTAACCTGTTCCTCACCACAAAAATCTTCGGGAGAACAACAGGCTACAGGGGTGTCCTCTCAGTCGTGACCATGTCGCGAAGAAATTTTACTGGAACCTCCCACTACCGAGATAGTATATACATGTAGAATAACACATGTAAAGAGGTGAACGTACAAGTGAATGTCGTCGCATAAGCTGTGTCCATCAGCCCATTCATCCGTCCAAGCACACTCGTATATGCACACACGCACACACAAAGTAGAATACATAAATACTGATCGACTTCAATACCTGAATTATTATTGACATTCCAGTGTATAATACCAAATCCGAATTCTATTGCCACCAACGCTTAAGTTGAACCATAAAGCTTTCTTTCTTTCTTTCTTTCTTTCTTAGTCTGACCTCCTTCTGCCTACTCGCTGTAAGTGTAGAGGCTTACTGTTTCATCTGATCATACACAAGAACACGCACACACACTAGGCAGGACCCTTCTGGACGAGTGATCAACCCGGAGCAGAGACCTCTCCTGGCAATCCACAACAAACGTAAGAGACAGGCAGACAGGCATATATGCTCCGGCGGCATTCGAACCCGCAATCCCAGCAAGCCAGTGGCAGCAGACACACGCCTTAGACCGTGCGACCACCGGGATCGGCTAACTGTAAACCTGATTTACCTCACTCCACATTTAGCTCCCAAAGAACTGACCCTATCGGTCTATAGCCTGTAACTTTTTAAGGTGCGCCTCACTTAGGGTTTAGAAGAACTAGAAAGCACGAGTCCCCAGAGTTAGCCTACAATCAAATATTTTTCAAATACTTGTTTTCATTATCCGACGAACAAAAGTAAATAGATGTTGTACATTTGATTTATTTAACAGTACTACATGTTTCGGCTGTCCAGATCAGCCAACATCGGGTCGGATATGGACACACAAAAAGAGTAAAGGGGATAGATACTTCTCCTTAGAAACAGTGGGTATGAAGTTGTGATAAAAAAAACAACAATAACAATAATAATAATAACAATGATTAGTATTCCGTTTTCGGAATTATTATTATGATTCCGAAAACAGAATAGTAATGTTATTACTATTGTTTCTATAATTATACACCCCCCACCTTCCCAAGTCTTTACAGCAAATGTCCTTGACACAAATAGCCCTCCGTTCCAAACAACCAATTTCCTCCCCATTTTAACAAATCAGACGACGGAGATACTGTACTATAAAAAACAAAAAAAATGGTAATTGGATTTGTAACTCCATGCAGCATGGTCCTTAAGAAACTGACAGTTGCTCATTTGGAGAAGAATTTCCCCATCCATCGAACCCGAAGAGCCTTTACTGTGTTCACAAGGACCTGTCACTGAGCCCCACTGTTGGCCAGACGAATTCAACTGTCACATCCGATGTGTTTAATCCTTTAATCCTTTAAGGCTTTCTACTGTCTACCGTTTCAAACACAAACACCTTGTACTTGCGGCAAAGTCTCTGATTCACCCTGTAATATGTGTGATCTATTCCGGAGGGGCACATCTGTTTTCTGTTACCTTCGCAGAAACACTACCTGTGATATAACAAAGAATTTTTGTGTATTACACATACAGTCGAACACAACTATATTTCACCTAGTAGTACAGTAGGTATAGAACTACATGTTTCGGCCCTATATGTTAGCCATCTTCAGGTTGTGATTTAACTTACAAAGAAGCTATACAAGATGTGTGGGGTTTTCTTTTAAGGTATTGGGGGTTGGGTGGGGGGAACGAGATCTTGTTGTTTCAATAGTGGGTACCATGACCTAGGGCTGTTATGAGTGAATTATCATTAGTTGCACATATGAACATTATGTCAAAGTAGGTAGCAAGAGAATAGTAACCTACTTTGAAATATGTACAGTACAGCCATTGGGACCGGCGTTTGGCGATGTAATAGTACCATTTGTTAACACAAAAAAGTCTCTAACTTGACGGAGAGAGGTACAGTGGTTTGAAGATGAGATTCCATATAGATGCCAACTGTACGTGAGTAGTCAGCTTCGCGTTCCGGTCGTTCTGCACAGCAAACAGAGCAGCAGGTGCCCATTGGTTAGAAGAACCAGTCTGAAATTGAAAGCATAGTCTAAACTGTAACCGACTGCACGCATATGAAGCTTTATTTAAAGAAATGTGCTTCTAATGAAGAGACGTTCTGTTACTGGCAGCAGTCCAGTCTGTACCTTGTCATTTTTTAATATTTACTGATCAGACAATGTAGACGTCCAACCGTGAAGAAATAAGTTGAACTGCTCAACCAGACACATCGGTTACGAATTATGAATAACTAAAATACGTTTAAATCCAAGGCCGCTTACCTGCAATACTTTGGATCACAAATAAAGAAAGGTACGGACGGTGAATACAACAAAGATCTTCGTACATTTTTATTTTCTTAAACGTACTACCCCCACTACTAAGACAAGTTTTACAGCAAGGCGTGTAGCCCATACGGTTTATCCCCCTTATATATATATATATATATACACACACACATATATACACACACATATATATATATATATATATAATCATAGTAATCGTTTTGCACTCACTGATATCTCTTCCTTGTATCATTTTATGTATTTCTCTTACTACCACAGTACAAGAAAGCCTAGATGACATTATGAATACCCACCATTTGTAACTTTCTCGCGACCGTTACATGGCAAATGTCCAGATTTTAAAAGCCCACTCTCAAATGTTATCTAACCAGTATTGTCCTGGCAAGAACAGCATTGTGGACCTACTTGCTTGCAGATTAGAATGGGACACGTAACAATAACAGTCAAGATATAGGGTATTGTTCTCGAGTGACATTACAAATCAGGAAACGAAATTCCAATCCATAGTTCAATCACGAATAAGGCGTATGGATACCGAGAGCCAATGAATAACGAGTAAAAGCCTCATATAAATTTATAACTCGTTTTAAAAATTATTATTTAATTACAGGCCAGTGTTTCATAGCCGTAATCATCAACTTATTATTACTGTTATTATTATTATTATTATTATTGCAACGTCTGTTTGCGAAATCATTATCTACCGAACTACCGAATGGATCTTGACAGACATTTTTAGAAAGCTTATGATTCGGCACTGATGACAATCTCGTTTGTTTTAATCAGTTCCTTCCGAAAAAAATATTTTTAACACAAACAAGTTACAGAGGTTAAGTTTTTAAAAATAACTACTTAAAAACTGATGGTATTGCGCCTTCAGGAGAGGCCATGGAAGGTACATGAAACACGCCAGCTTCCCTTCGCCTCCGGTGGTGGTACCCATGACGATTTCAATATTCTGCTTCTTATTTACGTGTGCCAGGGAGCTGTTTTTCCTTCACATTGAGATGTCGATCTCGGAAATAAATCACCCAGCACCAAGAATTAGTAAGTACAATTTTTTTACGTTTATTACGTTTAAGATGCTGCAGTTTTGTTGATGAAATGCTCGCTTGCACGCGCCAATTATTCTCATGGATACACCCAGTTCTTTGTTACCGGACGTTTGCATGAAGGTACTGTGTTCTCGGATGGCTGTCAGTGATCTACAGCGACTTGCTTCAGTCTGAATGCCCGGGTTTCGATTCGGAGCACGAGGCCCACTCTGCCTCCAATCAAACAGGTACCTGGCGTTCTTTCACTGGAAGAAATATTCTTAAAAAAAGAAGCCAAATCGAAACTGTAGCAGCAGAAAAGTGACATGAAGCTAGTTTCGCACTGAGGACACACAAATATCATGCGCCACGGTATAGAATTTCATCCTCCCGGTCGACCTACAGTCAACTGCACCGGTGCTATAAAGACTGGGGATTCTAGGCTCCAGTTAATTACTTGTGAACTGTTCAACAGATCTACTAAATTGATAACAGTGATAAATTATGGCATTCTGATTTTGTATATTAAAATATGTAACAATAAGCCGCCACATCTGTGCCGAAACATGCAGCAGTTTATATGTATCATAAACGGTGCACCAGCGACAGCATATGTTGGATGATATGTTGACTGTAAGAACAGGCACGATATAACAAAAAATAAGGACAAACAGTTTATTTGCGGACACAACATTTTGACAGAAAGTGTCATTGTGACCCAGCTGCCTAGTAACGTGCGCATCTCATTGTGTTGCAATGTGTGGGTTACGACAGATTGTCGTTCCATGACCGTTTATAATTTTATTCTGACCCAAATCATTCAAAATATTTTGTAAACTGGAAGAGTACCAACCGATAATATTGGCAGTAGAAGCCTATCGTATTGTTCTCAGTTTCTTCGTATATGGCCTGGATGGTAAGGGATCTCGAACTACGTTGAACCCAAACTCCACTGACCTGTACGGCAGTCCCCAACTGATTTGTAACTCTTTAATTCATGCAACGTCATGACGGTAAGTAATAGAAAGTTACTCCAACGCATGTAAAGACTATAGGCCATATTCGTTAGTCTGTCACAAGTCATTAATTCACAATTGTTTCTTTTAAGAGAACGAGGGTGAAAAAAGCGCGCCATCATTAAGCAGTTTAATTCATAAATTGAGATAAGAAGAATCTGTACTGCTCACCAAATGTTGCTCGGGTGACCAATTCGAGAAAAATGAGGTGGCTGGGGCATGTATCACGTATTGGGGAGGGTGGAGATACCGGGTTTTGGTAGGGAACCCTGAGGGAAAGAGATCTCTTGGAAGATCCAGGCGTAGATGGAAGGATAATATTAAGATGGATCTTCAGGAAGTGGGATGTGAGGGTATGGAATTGATCGATGTGGCCCAGGATAGGGATAGGCGGCGGCACTTGCGAATGCGGTAATGAACCTTCGGGTTCCATAAAATGAGGAGAATTTCTTGACTAGATGAGAAGCGATTAGCTTCTCAAGAAGCACTCTGCTCCATGGAGTAAAATAGTAAGTAAGTAAGTAAATAAGTAAACGGGATACTGTGGAGTAATGACATAAGAAAGGAGAGAAAATTGAACATTTATAATGCATTGATTAAAAGCAGTTTATTGTATGGCTCCGAAACATGGAGACTCACAGAAAATAATAAAAGACGGGTCGAAGCTACAGAGATGGATGCCCTGAGGAGATCCTCCAGAATATCAAGAAAAGAAAGAATTAGAAATGTAAATATAAGACAACAAATTGGATTAGAGGAACCAATTATAAAAGAAATTGAACAGAACCAACTTACATGGTACGTCCATGTCCAAAGAATGGCAGAAGGAAGATTACCCAAAATAGTACTGAAGTGGAAGCCGAAACAAAAGGGAGCACGAGGAAGACCGAAGAAAAGCCGGATGGAAGGTATAAGGAAGGTCGTGAACGAAAGAAACCTAAATAAAGGCCAGTGGGAAGATAGGAAGCAGTGGAGTCTAGGTGTTGGACAATGTAGAACAACGTTTTGAAACCGACATACATACATACATAGTAAGTAATTAAGTAAGTAAGTAAGTATACCCTTATACCCTTGCTTTGTCGACTTATACACAGAAAGAATGGACAAAATAATTCAGCTATTTCGGATGTGAATGGCTTTCCTAAAGCACTCTGTTCGAATACCAGCCGAGGAGTGAGGCGTATTACATAAAATGTGTCCTTGGATATTTCACCCTAAGTGGTCATAAAACTAGTCATCACCCAGTTCTTCAAAACAAAAGAAAAAGCTTTGATAAACTTAAACCAAAGGGCTGTGCTTCTATTGCGACCCCAACAGATTTACTACGGGCTGAGGAAAACTGCTGAAATATTTTAAAAAACAATTTTGTCGTAAAATAGTGTTCTGTAGAGTTCCGACAAAGGCGCGTCACTCGTTGTAAGAGTTTGTTTTGGAACACGACAACTTCAAGATAGGGGCCGATCCTGTCCCCCGAATGTGGTGTGTCAAATATCAATATATATGATGGATGGCAAGGCTACCCCAGTAACCGCGCGGTCTACGGCGTTGGTCTGCGGCCGCTAGCTTGCTGGGATTGCGGGTTCGAATCCCGCTGGTGACATGGATGTTGGTCTTTTGTGAATGCTGTGTGTAGTACAGATGGCGATCTCTGTGACGGGCCAATCCCTCGCCCAGAGACCCACCGAGTGTGTGTGTTGGTGTCCACGAATGTGGTCAGGTACAACAATAACCCTCTACACCTACACCGAGAAGGTACGAAAAGTCAGACTAAAAAAAACATACAATGAAAGAAGTCCCTAACGTCTGTACGTTCGGTTGTCTTAAGACGCCTACACTTACATTACTGTTCTGGCAAGTGTGGGACAAGAGTAAACCTTTGAAGCTAAGTGAATGCTTTATATTCCATACGACTAAACATTCAAACGCTCTACATTCCGCCCACAGTCAGTGTCTGTGTTTCTATTGATCTCGGAACAAACAGTAATTATTTCGCTACACAATGATTGGTTTTGTTAAAGAAGACGTAGTTCGATTCCGGTCCAGCCAGTGTGATATTTGTGATGTACCATGTGGCAGTGGCAAAAGTTTTTTCCTCTCTCGTCATCATACTCCCAATGCTCCAAACTCATCTTCTTCAATCTTATGTTTATTGGGCCGTGCATCATCTTGAAAGTTGAATAAAGAGAGAGCAACTTGATGTCACTTGCTTTATTATTTCATTATTTACTGCTCAACGTGTTTCGGATGTTAATACATCCGAAACACGTTGAGCAGTAAATAATGAAATAAGAAAGCAAGTGACATCAAGTTGGTCTCTCTTTATTCATCTTCTTAAAGCTGCTCCTTTCTGAAGGACAAGACAGTGAAACGTTGGAACCTTAAAAAAAAGTTCTTTCGGAAAACGAAGAGCGTTAGATAGAAGAGTACTCTAACGCTGCTGTCTTTATAAAGTGTTTGAAAGAACTAATGTAGAGGCGATCCGTAAATAGTAGACAGTATCTACACAAGTCTAAAATGCTACTGCAATTGGGCCACGAACACGTCCTTCCAGCACAGTCCAAATTCCACATTCCCCCAGTCATCCCTTCACCCTGTAGCCGATCATTTCAGTATAGCTGTTTATTAGGTTTGCTGGCGCCACTTATGGTCTGCCAATGTACGTTCAGGAACCTTTGGTGATAGGTAGGAGGGGTTGTACGGGGAGAGATTTAAATGAGAAAACGTTAGTAACGGACAGCGGACGCTAGCAGTCCAGTAAGGAAGTCAGTCGCGTAAGAGAGTGATGTGAGTGAGTACAAGTGACAGTGTTATTTTAATAAATATGATGTAGTTGTTGAACTTGATATAGCACGACTTTTTAAAATTTTATCAAGAATAAATTGAGTAAATAAAACAACAATTAAAATGAAATAACAAAAACTATATGTGATTCAGTGAACTACACCCGTTTTCCGAAAAAGGATCACCTACCGGACTGAGTGCGTCGGGACATACAAGTTAAAAAGGGCGATCGTGTAGAACCCCTTCTGCACAGTCTTAGATATCGACGGTATCATTCGAACATACTCTACCACAAAATAAAAAGCAACAGACGTAGTGTACTCTGCGCGTATTCCAATATCGTTTAGTAAACCAGTTTGTCTCTCACCTGTATATACGCGCGCGCGTGTTGGTGTGTGCGTGTGTGTGTGTGTGTGTGTGTGTGTGTGTGTGTGAAATAGAGAGGCGCACGAAAAAGTAGCCTGAACTTAGTGTCAATGGCGATAAAAGTTTTATTAGTAATAAATGAACAACAAATGTATTACATTTAGTTTCTTTTAATTTTAACAGATAACATCCCGTTGTGTTTTCAAACTGAAAGAAAATGAAGTCGTTTTTTGTTTCCGTCAAACAAAAGAAAATTTATTTATTTTTTATTTTGACAACATATTTCGGCCAACTGATCACCATCAGGCCATCTCCACAAAACTCAAAACAAGGTGCAACGCAGTGCAAACAATATTTTTATAACATGGGAGCTCACAAAACTTACAAAATACTTTTAACATTATATAAACTTACATTTAGTTAGTTTGTTGTTACTGAATGACGATAGCCTAGGGCATCCCAGGCACACGTGGAGCCACCGTGTTCACGTGACTATGCTTGCTGTTGCTAAAAACGGGGCGGAGCTCATCCGTGGTCGGGGTTACTTTTTCGTGCGCTATTCTGTATCTGTTTTAACTCTAAATCTGAAAGAACAAAAATCTCCTTCAGCCTTACAGGCCCAACATCGAGCTCCAATCAGTGTGTTATTTTGTAAATTCTGCATTGGTTTTTCCCTAACCTCCTGCCATCTAGTGGCTGCTTCTTGGATTCTGAAGATTATCAACGTAGCTCTTCTGGATAATTTATATACACCAGACTACAGGAATTAGCAAAAATAATTTGGACTTGCTACGGTTAAAATAGGATGTGTGGATAATAACAAAATGGATCTTTCAAGAAGTGGGATGGGGCATGAATTGGATTGATCTGGTTCAGGATACGGACAGGTGGCAGGCTCTTGTAAATGCGGTAATGGAACTTCGGGTTCCACTAAATGCGAGGAATTTCTTGACTAGGTGCGCACATGTTAGCTTCTCAAGGAGTTGGTTATTTAGTTAGTCATTCAGTGAGTCAGTTAGCTAGTTAGTTACGGGTTAAAGCAGGGCAATAGGTAAGACAGCTGTACCCGGTCCGCTACAGTAGGCCTACATCAATTACCTGTGCCTGCAAGACTACAAACATGGGAATCTGTATTCTCTTGCACCTGCCATTGTGTTATTATCCAGCACTGTTAGAAGGCAGGTAGAATACCAGGCGATATGACAGTTTTATCATAAAAAAGATCATTAAAGACAGTGTGCTAATTATACGTTGTCTGCTCACAAATAGCATGAGATTGTACCAACAGTTTCACCAAGTCACGTGAAAGAAACCTTCCTCCACACAGACAATGAATTTCACGTCACTGGGCACAGAACTACACTGCAAACAAGCATGAACAGACGCGCTCCGTTTTGTACACACACGTTCCTCTTGTGACTTACGCGTCTCGTTGGTCTAGGCATGCACTGTAGTACTACAGATACAGGACCACCGCGATAAGGTTCACCACACAACAGGTATCAGATTGCATAAGTAAGGTGTTAATTTTACCAGATGTCATATTGCATAATATATCTCCTCCTCCTTCAGCCACTACAACCGTGCATGGGTTGGGTCTTCTGCACCAGATCATTTCAGGCTTTTCTATCTTTGACGATGTGGATCCAGCTTCTCAGTTTCGGCTTCTTTAAATCATTTATCACTTCTTCTCTCCATCTATTCTTTGGCCGCCCTTCGGTTCTTACTTCTATAGGTTTCCAAACTGTAACCTTCTTAACTAGTTTTATACCTTCCATTCCGTTCAGACGTCTCCACCATTTCATTCTTTGTCCCTGTATATATTTAACAGTACTTTCCTTTATCAACTTCCGCAGTTCGCTATTATTTCTCACTCTCCATATTTCTCCAAATATTTCGTTAATCATATCGACAAATGTGCCAAATAAAAGTTTGTTCTGAATCAAGTTAAAGATTTATATATTCCATGTCCCATGCATTGAACACATACACAAAGTGTTTAAACAAATTTTTTATCTTCCAACTTTTAACTGTAAACTTAACCTAAATTATATAAGTTTTTTTTTCTGTGAACTGGTTCCGACAAATTAAAATTGTGGCTGTATTCTTGTTCTTGCCATCCTGCAGATGGTCACATGAGTGGACGAAACATGTCGGAGGTTACTACATAATGAACTTACGTCCATACACTCAGGTGCGTTTGTTGATCTTTTCAAAAATTCAAATTTAACCCTTATCTTGCTAACGTGGAGAATATGGTGAGCTCCTAATAATGGCAGATGGGATTTAACTCGGCGTTTAAAGGGTTAAAGTTATCCCGGTCCATGCCACGAAGGCATACTGCGGGAGTGTATGTACGGATCCACTCATTCCTCACTTCGACACAAGATGGAGGTGAGTGGTCTACTTTACGCCCCGCCCGCTTTAACCCCCACAAAGAACACCGGTACACATTGAACAGGCGGCTGGGTGGACCCCAGAACCGCTGTGGGCGTTTTTGCAGAAGATAAAAATTTTTCCCCTCTGCCAAGATGACTGCGTTACATTAAGTTACATTAACGGCTGAAATATTACCTTGAATTTGATGTAGCAAATTTTACACTCCCAACATGTCCACTTTCACAGGTTTGCTTCAGTTCCACGTTTTATTCCCGTCGCTACGCCGACGCCATGCGAAAGTGCCCCCGTCCCCCAGGCGGTTGGGATGACGACACTCGAAAATCCCCTCCCGCAATTTGTCTTCAACAAACAAGCTTTAAACGCTCGTCATTAGCGCTGATACACTCGACGGCACGATTCGCCAGCTGGATGTTCGACGAATCGGCGGAGGTGCGCTGAAGTTGCGTTGAGGAAATAACTGGTTTCGACCAGAACTGCAAGTGTAATTCCCGAGCGTTATTGACGATCGTACGCCTAGCCTGACGTTTTAAGACAACGCAGTATTCACTATCTACCTTATCGGAAACGTCACGCAGTCACTGCCGAGCTCGCCAGTTCCCGCCGACATGCATAATCACGTGATCATCACCTTCAACATTCCACTGCAAACAGTGATAGACGGCTGAAGTTTAATGTAGGATAATACGTCACAAAAGAAGCGTAACAAACCGACGAATGTGTGAAAGGTGTTGATCGATGACACTACTGTAGCATTAGTTTTTAAAGCAGCGCGTGTGCACATTCATGCATTCGTGCAGAAGACAAACCAAGCCTCTCGGGCATTCCTTCGAATCCTGTTTTAAATACTTCGTTCCATTAATGGATGACGACTCGAATCATCCTACCGAAACTACCACCATACGAGCGGGGGGGAAACAGTTACGCCTCATCCAACGCAGGGATTGTGTGGGGAGTAATCACGGCGAGTTGGGCAAAATCGCGTTGTGCCGACTCCTGATGGGCAAAATAGGGTTACGTAAACGCTGATGCTTAGGGACCCCCCCAACCGCTTGAAACACATTTTGGGACGCTAAACAGTGGATAGCGAATGCTGCCAGCTTTCGCGGCGGTTGAGTAACCGCCCCCGTTTATCCGCGCGCATTTACAATTTTCAGCATTATTGTCATGCCGGAACCACGTTTGGTCATGGGTTACTGCCACCCAGTACTGCTCAGTGAATATTCCACATGAATGACGTGTCCATCGTTTGCTCTAGAAGTCAGTCAGTCAAATTACTAGCATCAAATTAAACTGTGTGAAGTGTGTCGAGGCTTACACAGTGACCAAACGCCCTCCTCTGATTCTGCGCACAAAACTCGTCTTGCATCCCGCATGCTGTTCAGGCGTGATTGCTAGAATAAAATGGACGTCACATCTCGTAACGCTTCTGGTTGCTCTCCTGGAACACCATACTGTACTTGAACCAACAGACAGCCGTGCCAATAACTTGTTGTAGCCGGTGAATTTCTGGGGGTTAAAATCGCTCGCACTTCCAGTGTGTTGCTAAAACGCCACCATAAAAAACTATTATGTCTTCTGAGTCACTACCTAGGGTCAAAATACCCACTTTCCTTACATGTCTCTACAACTCATTTGCTGCACAATACAGCCCTTCAAACCTCAAATTAATTAATTAAAAAGGGAAACGCGTGAGACAAGGGTGAGAGACATTACATTTGTTACCGGGGCGGAAACACAAATTCTTCGCTGCAAGTTTGTCGGGCATCACCCGCTCGTTCTTTCACCACGTACGCTGATGAGACGGTGATGAAATGATCATAAGCGAAGAAGAGTAAGTGATTGGCAGTGGACTTACTTCTGGTTGCGCAGCAGAGTAATGAGATTGAGATACGTCTGTTATTGTGTGGATGAGTGTCCAGACCGAAGGTCCGGACACTCATCCATCCTGCCTGCACTTAACTTGCAACCAGCAGCAACTCGAGAACCAGACGGCCTATGTGGTAACAAACGCTATCTTCAATTATCAAGATGATGCACGGTCCAATACACATCAAATTACGACTCAGCATTTGGTCCACACACACCCTACGAATGTGTTCCATACCGTCCTCACAATAAACAGCCACCATTTCTCCTATACTGCATTCACTGACTGGTTTCTCTAACGAAAGCAAACAGTTTTCTCTAGGAGGCGGCATGCACTACATAGTTATGTACAAAGTACGGTCACATTAATCTTCAGAGTGTTAAGACGGAATTATGGCGTCATCACTGAGAAGGCTACGTGAGGGTAATGCAGTGCAACATGAAGTTTTGTCAACTACACATGTGTACATTTGCACGTTTGCCAGTACCAAGACCTTCTGGATGGATATCGACTTGTAGTCAGTAGTCCGTTTAAGCCTCAAATACTTCTAAACAATATTTTATTTAAATATCTCCCTCAGGGTGAACACGCTGGGTCGCGGACTGCAAAGCCCATCTCGTAAATGTGTACAGGAAAAAAAGCATCGTTTATCCTAAAGAATCCTACGAAATAAATTATTTTGTCTGTAAAAACAGACTGTTCAACACGTATAATAAAAGCTGCATGCATTTTAAAGAGTTAACACCATACTACTTCACGCCCAACGCTAAATGGCGCTATACCGAGGCCAAAGAAAGAAGTCCTCTCTGCCTACTGTCGCATGCCTCTCCAGGTTCTTCTGGCCTATACCAAACAGCCCAAAGGGCTTCTCGCTAACGGGGATTAACACGTGGTTTACACTGTCTAAATACGTGTTAAACAGACTGGCTTGATGACTGGGAGGAAATTTAGGAATGTAAGATGGGGGGAGCAGAACAAGAACTCGAAGCTCTGGAGGGGTTTCATACATGAGCCTTATTTCCGTGGCCTTGGTAGAGTGCTGCTGCTATTTTGATTTGTACAAGGAACTTCGTTCAATGAGTTCCCATTTAGCGAAGCATTCTGCTTGATACATATTGACATCCTTGTGGCTTGTAGACATACACGTGCGTGCCAGCACTAGTGTTCGTATCTGCATTAAACAGAAGCATCCAGAGAAGATGACAACGACCTTGTTTGGCACAAGACAGCCTTTCCGTCATGTGAGAAGTGTGACGTCGAAAGAACTTGAAACAAACGTAGTGTGCTGATTAAACAAATGTACAGGGCAAACAGTCTCTCTTGAGAATCTGACAACTGCTTAGCTGGTAATTAAATTCTCGGCTTTTTATGGAAAATTAACTTTCGTCGTTGCCCTCACGAAAGTTCGCCAGCGAAGAGTGATGAATCCAGTCCATACCCGCATACCCTAAAATCCAGTCCACACCAGCATACCTGAAAATCCAGTCCACACCAGCATACCTGAAAATCCAGTCCACAACCGCACACCATAAAATCCCACCCACGCAAGCACGCCCTAAAATTCTGTCCACACCCGCACACCATAAAATCCAGTCCACACCCGCACACCCTAAAATCCAGTCCACACTAGCACACCCTAAAATCCAGTCCAATTTTAGTATCCCATGAGCCTACCAAACAGCTTGCAGGTACCACAACACAACGTCTTTACGAATTTACATTCACCATGCATGCTACAAGTCCTGTCCATGCGACCGTCTTTCATCATTCCGTAAATATGTTTATGTGTAGAGTTAAAAAATATCAACGCTTCGTTATGCAATATCCATCACCAACCTATTACTTACGGTCTGCAAAAAGACTTTACATCGCTTTCGTAACGCCTTAAAACCAGGAACATTCCGATACCGTTAACACACAAATCACTGCCGAAATATTTACATTAATGTGACGTCAGCCGAGGTACCTCAACCAGTAGACGGATGGACCACAGGCTGGACCACCGGTTTCCGATTCCTGGTAAAGGTGCAAGTTTCTCTCTTCCCCCCACGTCCTCACCAACTGCGAAGCGAAATGAGTCTCCTGCGATTATCAGTTACACCGGATCAGGCCTGGTAAGAGTTTTATGTGGTGCGGGCAAAGTCGGCAAATTTTGGTCTGCCTGCGGGCAACACTAACTTCAGTGCATAGAACGAAGAATGAATAAAAATGGGCCTGCTTAATTTTTAATGTATATTTTTCTGATTACAGCGTGCAATAAAAATGTGATAACAGTACGAAAGATTTATAAATATCAATTTACAACTTAGGCAAGGGACTTAAAATATTTTAATAATAAAATATTAAAATAAATTTAAAAAATATACAGGGTGATCAAAGAGGTCTGTGCAGAAAGCAGGTACACAGAGACTTTCTGATCACCCTGTATATTAAAATAATTGTAGCACACGTTTACAAAATTAATTAGTACTGTAATGCAAGTGTCGGAAAATAAACAGCTAAACAATTTTCAAAACTGCTTCGAGGTTCTATCTCCTCATTGCCAGGGGAAGGGATCCCCGTTTTCTCATTTCAAATCGCACCGCAGTCGACATAACACTGTGTCGCGTACAACATGTTACCCGCGAGCTACGGGTTGAGAGGGTGCGTACTAGACGCCTTCTCGTGTGGGTAAAGCGGCTGGACAGTGAAACTAAGTTCCTACCCACGTGTACTTCCACGGTTAAGAACGCGTGGAGTTTTACTTTCATTAACAGAAGCATTCATGGTGCTGGTTTTTTATAGGCCCCCAAGGCTGAATTCTGCTTCTCCAGTTTTTACCTCTAATTCAATATGCACACTTGGGTTCTCAACGCAAGAACCTGCTCGGTGTTTCTTCCTGGAATCCGAACGACAAGCCTCACCGTGTACCAGGTGACCCTGACCGGAACATAAGCCATATTTGTGGCAGCAAGACCCGCCCACCTACTGATCGAGTTACATTACCATATGGTGCACATATGGGAATTACCTATCAATTTTCCATATCTTATCACATCAGTACACATTCCACTAGCTGTCAAATACATCCCAACCAATCAATATCCACTGCAAACCCACTAGCCACACCGGCACTACACAGTCGATCGCGACTCTGCGAAAATTCGCACTACGAAATTCCACGGGTACGAAATTTTACAACGAAGAACAGACCCTTCGCTTGGGTCGTCACTCGCCCTCGAAACCGCTAAACCGAAATTTTCGGAACAAAATCAATGTCCCTGAATTCCTTCGTCCAAGAGAAACGAATATCGTGAATATGTTTTATTTTCTCCACTGACGTTTACAGGAAGCATCTCCTTCAATTCTCACGTACTTTGATAGCAAATGTAAAGACGCATCTGTTTATGCTGCTTGCACGACTCGTTTCAGTTACTAGAATTGTTGATTTCCAGGCTTTTGGTAAATTTCCGTTCTTCTGGAACGTAATCCCACAATTATAACAAATAACTTAGGGGAAATGACAACATGCTTTTCGAAAATCCTCTGTACGAACCCAAACACTCCCAACAGCAGGCACCGCCTGCGTACAATTAATTTATTTCTGTGATCAGTGCAGTTATAACACATCCTCGCGCCCTGTGGCCTAAACGTAAATACTGGGATCTCATTTCTTTAAAACCAAAAACTGAAGGAAAAAAAAGCCCGGAACACTTAATAACACTAAGTGACGGCGGTGGGGGGGAGGGGGGATAAGACGAAATTTTTTAACCCGTCACGACGCAACGAAAAAAGCAGGGTTATTTTAACGAGACAGTTCAGACAAAAAGTTATGACGGGCAGAAACAAAAAATTAAATAATAATTAAAAGCCTACTACTAAACTCAGGCACTCACATCACTTACTGATTTCCCTTTACACATCCGTTCCCCAACCTTCCCAGTCTCGGTCCAGACTCTATAATTACTATCTACACATCTTTCTCTCCCTTTCGGATTTCTTCCTGTTAGTGGCTGGCTGACGGCTGTCCTACTCTCGTACACGTGCATGTCTTCTGCCAATGTGGGAGTAAGCACCGTCACGGATTTCATATTTTATGACTCTCAAAACAACGGGAAATTTGGAACCCTAACCCGAATTGTGCGGGATACCGAGACAGAGCCCCCTAAAATCAACAAAACTATGGCAGTCCCGGAAAAATCGGGATGAATGGGATTCCTAGATAAACAAGAGTAGGGCAGGTACACAGGATGTACGGTAGGGCAGCTTGGACACGTGATTGGCAAAGTACAATCTTCTTTCCTAATCACGTCAATACACCCAGGTCTTTTTTTTTTGGGGGGCGCTCGCAAAATTGCGAAAAGCGACTACTGGCTTTCTGTGCAAACCGGAGTGCGGCAAGGTTGCATCCTGTCACCCACTAGGTTCTTGATAGTGATTGACGTAGTAACGCGAAATGTGAACCGAGAGAGGCGGAGAGGTATTCAATGGGGTCTGGTCAACAGGCTAGAAGATCTGGATTTTGCCGACGATTTATGTCTGCTGTCTGAATCACATGGCGATATGCAAACAAAGCTCGAAGACTTGACAAACAAGGCAGAAAAGCAGGACTCAGAATCAACGTAAAGAATACGAAGGCTTTAAGGATAAACACAAGTAAAACAGATCCATTTATTCTTAGGGGCGAAAGTATTGAAGATGTGGATAGTTTTACATATCTGGGCAGTGTGGTTGTCAAAGATGGAGGAGCTGTGCAGGATTTCTCGCAACGAATTCGAAAAGCAAATGGTGTTTTCGTACAACTCTATTCAGTGTGGAAGAATGACAGAATATCTATTAGGACCAAACTCCGCATCTTCTGTAGTAATGTTTAGTCGGTGTTGTTATTTGGATCTGAGACATGGAAAGAAATGAAAACTACCATCTCAAAGCTGCAGACCTTCGTTAACCGCTGCTTACGAAGAATCCTGAACATCCACTGGTCGGAAGTGATTTCAAATGTAGAACTTTGGAGAAGGACAGAAGAAATCGAGATGTCCATGCAAATCAAGAGACGGGAGAGGAAATGGATAGGACATACACTGAGGAAAGGAAATTAAGCCATCGAAAGAGAGGCCTTGGATTGGAATCCGCAAGGGAAAAGGAGGAAAGGGAGACCTAGACATACGTGGCTAAGAACTGTCCACAGTGAGACATTAGAATAAGGGAAGAGCTGGAATGAAGTTAAGAGGATGGCCGGAAATAGGACCAGATGGCGGTGTTTTGTTGACGCCCTATGTCCCCTAAGGGATGACAGGAAATGATGATGATGATGACTATTAGCTTCGTTACGTCTGTCCGTCTATCCGTCCGTCCGCATGGAACAATTCGGCTCTCACTGGACGGATTTTCATGAAATTTGATATTTGAGGGGTTTTTAAAAATCTGTCGAGAAAATCGAAGTTTGATTAAAATCGGACAAGAATAAAGGGTACTTTACATGAAGACCAGCACATATTTTTTAATATCTCGTTCATTTATTCTTATAATGAGAAATGTTTCAGACAAAAGTTGTAGAGAAAATCAAAACACATACTGCGTGTTCAGTAACTATTTTTCGAAAATCGTGCCGTCCGTGAGATAATATGGAAAAATATTGTACAACGGGGCTGGCCATAGATGACAATATGACGCCGCATGCTGGATACCTAAGGCTACAAATACACACAATCAGGTTGTGTAATACTCCTTGCTTTTCCACTGCAACAATGGTTGTACAACGCGCCCCAATGTTACGTTATACGTACATTGCCTCTCTTCTTTAAATTTCTCTTTTTCATTTCGTCATCATCCTCCTTTATCCTCTTCTGAAACATACACATTTCTATCTATTCCTCAAGATCAGTATACCTTGTGGCCCCTCACTAACAGTTGAAAGTGGCCACCAACAACAAATTACAGCCCAGAAAACGGTAATCCTACTTTTCGACTCGACATATGGCAGGTATACCCAAGAGCCAACAGATACTGCACCAGTTGTCGGAAGCCACTGAGCTGGCCTTGTCCCGAGACAAAACCCAGCTAGATGGGGACTCGAGCCGTTTCGAATAGAATAAAAAAAAACCCCCCAAACACTCGATCCACAACAGGCTCATATCATATTCTTTGGCGCAGTGAAGATCATTGAGTTTCAGAGTCGGTCAGGCATTTCTTAATGGTTCCGAATTAAAACCTCCTACCATTTTCCGAAGCAATTACAAGTTCTTAACATGAAAATTGTTCACTATCGTCTTAATTAGTAAGATCAGGAGGCTGCCCTTGACTTGAACCTCAACCAACAGATAGAACAGCAACTATCCCCTGCTGGGAGGGACCGATTAATTTTTCATAACTTGTGTCATTTTTAGTGGCATTTCTTTAAAAAAATGTCAGAAAGTCACAAGTACGACAACAAGAGAATTAGGTAGGTATCCATCAATCACACCTGTCGAATTTCCAGCGCACAATAATTTAAAAGTAAATTAATTAGAAGCCTATCACAGTTTTTGTGTTTCATTTTATGACGCTCTCAGTATCTGAGACCAGTGTGTTCCGCCATTTCTCCCATGAGGGAACCATTAAATAAATTTTAATATCCCGAGGAACCCCTACCTACAACCGGAAAGAGACGACAGCGGAAAGCGCACTTCAATCACTGCTATATTACTGTCAAGAAAATTCATCCGCAAAGACGTAACACTACACAAATTTTGAGGAATACTAAAAAATGCTTCACGGTATTTCAAAATTTTTATGTATTTCTTTCACGATTTCTCGCGGAAACGCTAACGATGTTCTCCGGAACCCCGGCTGGGAAACGAAATCTCAGACTTCAAGACGCCGATGATAGGATCAGGGGCCCATAAATCTTCCAAAAACGTACTATCCATATCACAATTCTAGGCGCTGCAAGTATGTTCCATACCGAGTACTCAGAAATGTCAGGCGCCACGGTACAAAATTTTGTCGCCCAAGCGAACTGGCGATCAGGATTTGGGCACTGTTATGTTGCTACACTTGTTTCGGAAACACTTTTCTTTGGGAGTAAAGTGCACCCTAGAAAAGATCATGAAGGCCCAGAGGGGGGAAAGAGTTATAGTTTTACTCTTCCTTTAACCTCGCCGCTAGTGGGAGTGGCTGGTCAACGTCACGCCCCGGCCGCGCTACCCCGGGGAAAGACTCGGTACCCACTGTACAGGAAGATGGGCGGACCCAGGGCCGGTGTTGACGGGTGTGGAAAATCTCGCCCCCAACTGGAATTCGGTCCGTAGCGAGTCGCTATACCATCTGAGCTCTACCGGCCCACTTTCTTCTGGGAGTGCACATGATTCGATGCTGTCACCATTTTCACCTTGCTAGCACTCAGTCTCCTCGTTAACGAATTACTTTGTTTCATCGTCTTGTCGGTCCACTTTGCTCCACCGTTTGAAAGGAACAGCAACGTTCTTCAAATGGATCAGAAACGTCTGGTACTGCGTACTGCAGTGCCACACTTTTACCGGCTTGCCTCTTCACTGCCGCGCTAACAACCGTAAACTACCCTATGGTCGCAACCAGAATTTTTTCTTTGGGGGTCGGGGAGGGGGAGGGAGGAGTTTTGCTGACACTGAGGTAATATATAATTTGTTTTATTTTAAAAACTGTGGCACGCAAGTCATATCAAAATTCCGGGCGACATCTAGTTGGGTTACAGGAAGGACTAGAATTAACGGAAAACGAAAAATCTACAAATTCGTAAATCTTTATTATATCGTAATATTTCAATGTACTGGTCATCAGTCGATTTCAATGGCTGATTTGGGCTTAAGGGAAAATAACGTAAAACTTTGATATTATTGTGTCTACAAAATCTTTTTTTTTGTGATGGGGGGGGGGGGTGCTGCTGCCTGGCAGCCTCCCAGCTCCCCTTTGGGTGCGCCAATATACTGGCCACACCAAGACCTCACACAACACGGGATTCGAACCTCTTACGTCCTCGAAACAAGTAAGGCCCGTAAGCGCTGAGTAAACCCACTGGATACATCTCACTGACAAATAAGGACTTAACACATGTAGTTTAAGAGCTGAGATGGAAGACCACCCTCAGAGTACTGGACGATGGGTCGTTGAGATAAACAACAGATAAGGTGGCAAGGCGACAGGTCACCAATCACACACACACAAGGTCGGCTGGGAGGAGCACGTTACCCACATTCTATCTGAACAACAAATGGACATACCTGGCGGAATGTTTCCTTTGTGGGCTGTAAATACCGCTGTGCTATGTTTAGGAAAGGTGGTGAAGTAACTGGAGACGGGGGAAGGGATGGAGGACCCTAGTCCTATTTTGCACAAACCTTCCTGGCCACAGGTAATGCTTTTGTAACAAGAAAAGTTAACAAGTGCCATTTCCACAGAGCAGGGTGGTCTCGTGGGGTATAATTAAGCAACTTAACCAACAAACTCCGCAGTGAAACACTTGTTTCTTTAAAATTCATAGGCCCTCGGCTGGTCAAGATATTGCCTGCTGGCTATGGCGGTTGGACGCTGGCTTCTCACAGCGGAGACTCGGGTTCGGTCATGGCGTCATCGCCGTCCACAGTCGCCTGTCACCGTGCAACAGCACATTATCACATCACTGGACTTCACTTGTGACCCTGCATTTGGTTCGTCACCGAGTAAGGAAAGTAAGCCTTTACTACACCAACAACTGGACGCAATTATAAGCTAGGCGGGACTAATAAGCACCCTCACGCACTGTTCTTTAAGATTCATTTTAATATTATACTTTCGTCTATACAGGGTGTCCCAGGAGGAAAGGACCTAACTTCGGGAGAGTGTTCCTTAGGTCAAACTATACCGATATAACCCAAAACACCTATATCCAAAGTTCAATGGTTACGGAGATATTGGCCA
>Ga0123352_10002685_pt1 | contig 25091 bp, 23 predicted proteins | sample TergutLab28metaG_FD_89700 | JGI IMG/M metagenome (GOLD analysis project Ga0123352, IMG submission 89700) | Labiotermes labralis P1 segment gut microbial communities from Petit-Saut dam, French Guiana - Lab288 P1 | ecosystem: Host-associated > Arthropoda: Insects > Digestive system > Gut ...
CACGCCCATATCATGCTTACTATGCGACCATTTAACGAGGATAAGACTTGGGGCGATAAGCAGAAAAAAGTTTACCAATACGACAAAGACGGCAATAAAATCTATGACCCCAAAAAGCGGCAATACAAATGCGGTAAAGTACAGACCACCGACTGGAACGAGCAGACCAAAGCCGAAGAATGGAGAGCGGCATGGGCTGAAACTACCAACAAATATTTGGAGCAAGCAGGACACACCGAGCGAATAGACCACCGCAGTTATGAACGACAAGGCATAGACCAAATCCCGACTATCCATCTTGGAGTAGCCGCTCATCAGATGGAGCAACGAGGAATACAGACAGAGCGAGGAAATATAAACCGAGCAATCAAATTTGCAAATCAAAAATTGCGTAACCTTAAAATCAAAATCACAGAATTAAAAAGTGATATTGAAACGCTGCTTGCTGAAAAAGTTACTCCGCAAAATCCCCAAACCCAACCGCAAGAAATCACACCGCCACCGACAGCAGAACCCAACATTTTAGCAATGCTTAAAAATATGTTGAGCGACCCACAAGCAAAAGCTAAAGTACAACGCATCACTTCTTTATCCGTTGTAAAATCTGCCGTTGAGTTTTTGGAACAGTACAACATCACCACTCTATCAAAATTGCAAAAAACCCTTGCCGCTACAGAAGCCAAATTTGACGAGGTAAACGAAAAAACAAAAGCAGTAGAGGGGCGATTGAAAAAGTTAAATCCGTTAATCAAGCAAGCCGACCTTTACCTACAGCATAAAGAAATCAACAAGTTATATAAACAGCAAAAGCCGAAACACAAAGAGCAGTTTTTTGAAAACAACCGAGCCGAACTTATTCTATTCCAAGCCGCCGAGCGTTTTCTTCAAGCTAACCTTGACGGCACGACCCTAAACACAAAAGCATGGAAAAAAGAAGCCGCAGAACTCACCGCCGAAAAAGACAATCTATATCAAAGCTACCGCCAATTAAAAGAGGGCGTTCGGCAAATCAGTATAGTGCGGCGAAGTGTTGAGCATATTCTCGACAACACCGAAAAAATGGAACAGCTACAGCAACAAAGGCGGCATGATATGGAGCGGTAAAAACCACCAGCAGGGCAAAACATAATCGCTAATCCGTCCGTTCCGCCTATTCAGACAGTCAAGGGACGAGTAGTATTTTTGCGGAAAAGCACCGCAAAAATCTCCACTCTTAAACCCTTGACAGTCTGAATTTTTGCAGTGCCATTACGCCGCCGAAAACGGGGAACAGGATAAAAAACAATCCTGCTCTCCGTTTTCGACTGCTCCATTATACGGCAAAATCGGCTACACTACTTTGCGGCTTGTTGTTAGCTATGTGGTGGCTCTGCCCCCACACCCCCGACCTCCTCCAAAGAACAGAAAAATTTATGTGGAAATTCGACACAAGATATGATATAATTCTTGTTTGAAGCAAATTTATTTTCGCCGTTCGTTTTGGCATGGGCGGCGAACAAATGTTCTATAAATTGCAGGAGGTACATTATGACAACACTGCTTATGAAAATATTTATCAAAAATTACAAGCAAACCGATTCCCCTGCCGTGAGGGAAAAATACGGCATACTCTCAGGGGCTTGCGGTATTATCTTAAATATGATTTTGTCTGCCCTTAAATTCGTGATAGGGGCATTGACTAATAGCGTTGCGATTACCGCAGACGCTTTTAATAACTTAACCGACTGTTTGACATCTCTACTTACCATATTGGGTTTTCGTTGGTCTGCGAAACCAGCAGACAAGGAACACCCTTTTGGACACGCACGAATTGAATATCTCATTAGTTTAGCTGTTGCAGGTATAATTCTTGTTACAGGATATGAGGTTATGCGAAGTTCAATAGCTATGATTATCAATCCCGAACCAGTTACCTTTACGCCTATTGCTTTAGCCGTACTTATTTTCGGTATGCTTGTAAAGTTATGGATGTTCTTTCTTAACAGAAAACTTGGCAAAGCAATAGATTCAGATACTTTAATCGCCGTTGCAATTGATTCTCGAAATGACGTTTTGATTACCGCCGCTACATTGGTTTCTTTGCTATTTACCCTATTTTCAGATTTTGTTATTGATGGTTATATTGGAGCATTGATAGCATTGGTATTCTTGTGGTCTGGTTATAAAGTTGCAAAGGAAGCACTTGGACGGATTATCGGTAATCCCACAGAAAAAGATGTAGCAATTGACATAAAGAAAATCGTAAAAAGCTATGATGGAGTTTTGGGAGTGCATGATTTAGTAGTGCATAATTATGGAAAAGGGTATGACATGGCAAGTCTGCACGTTGAAGTGCCTTTGGATATGCCATTTGCAGTTTCTCACGACATAACCGAAAAAGTAGCGAATGAGGTATTTGAAAAATTGGGCGTTAAATTAGTCATACACTTAGACCCAATTGATACGGCTGATGAAAGATTGCAAGGTGTGATTGAATTGACCCGAAATCTTTTAGAAAAGGAATATCCAAGTTTACACGCTCACGAATTTAGAATTATAAATTCCGTACCAAAGCCAATACTTGTATTCGATTTAGAAGTGCCACACGAGCAGAAAAAAGAGGCATTTGCCTTGCGTGATTCAATAGTCGATGGCATCAAGAAAGCAACAGAAGAATTTGACTGTGACATAAATATTGAGTATGGTTATGAAAATTAGTTAGCGGAGGGCATTATGAAAAAAGTCTTTAACAGATTGACTTGGACAATATTTTTAATTGCCCTGCAAGTTGCTGTAGTTATCTTTTTCTCACTTACAGTCCGAACGCTTTTACCTTTTTTGGTGTATGTTGCTATGGGTATAAGTGCATTGGTTTTTCTGTTTATAATCAAGAGTGACAAGGCATCATCATATAAGATAAGTTGGATAATTATAATACTGCTTTTTCCGATAGGCGGAGGAACACTTTACCTCGTTGCTGGAAACAAGCGACCAACTAAAAAGATAGCCTCTCATATGGACGAACACGCATTGATTGGGAAACTTTTGGACGAAGATGGCAATTTACCATTTATTGAAAAAGTAGAGTGCGGAAGAATGTTCAGTCTTTTTCAGTATATTAGAAATTGCTCATCATATCACGCATTTCAAAACACGCAGGTCAAATATTATCCTATGGGTCAACTGATGTTCGACGATATGCTTATCGAACTGGCAAAGGCTGAAAAGTTTATTTTTATTGAATATTTTATCATTAAAAAAAGCCATATGTGGGATAAAATGCTTGAAATCTTGGAATACAAGGCAAGCAAAGGCGTAGATGTTCGTCTGATTGTAGATGATATGGGGTCGCACAGGCTTTTTTCTCGTTCGTATGAAAGAAATCTAAGGTCTAAAGGAATTAAAGTGTTGAGATTTAATCCTTTAGTGCCATACTTGCAATTATTTATGAATTATCGTGACCACAGAAAAATCATGATTGTCGATGGTCTTGTAGCTTTTAACGGTGGCATAAACATTGCAGATGAGTACATCAATAAAAAGAACCCATTTGGCATATGGAAAGATACAGGTGTTCGATTAGATGGTAACGCCGTGTGGAGTTTTACCCTTATGTTTATTGAAATGTGGGATACTTTCTGCCAAGAGAATGAACACATCGACAATCACCTTTCATACAAAAGCACAACGCCCGATACGATAAAACCGGACGGACTTGTTTTGCCCTATAGTGACAGCCCACTTTATAATGAAGAGCTGGCAGAAAATGTTTATGTTGATATTCTTTATCATGCAGAGAAGTATGTTTACATTTATACGCCTTACTTGATTATTAGCGAAAAAATGGCTAAAGCACTTCAAATGACTGCAAAGCGCGGAGTGGACGTTCGCCTTATCACACCCGGCATAGCAGACCAAAAAATTCCACACCGTTTGGCTCGTTCATACTACAGGCGGCTTCTTGAAGGTGGCGTAAAAATATTTGAATATACGCCGGGATTCCTGCACGCTAAAAGTTTTATCAGTGATGATGAAGTTGCGATTGTCGGAACGATTAACTTAGATTATAGAAGTCTATATTTGCATTTTGAATGTGCGACATTGCTGTTCCGTTCAAGTGCTATACAAGATATAAAAGACGATTTTATTCAAACGCTAAATGAGTCAAAAGAAATTCAACTTGATACCAGAAAGCGGCGAATTTTTAATGAATTGCTTGACGGTATTTTGCATTTATTTGCTCCTTTGATGTAAATTTATATTTTGAACAGCAATCCCCATAAGCAAATGCTTGAAAATGCTTTGCTTATGGGGATTTTTTATTTCAAAAGGTTAATTTTGCTAAAGCGGTGAAAAAGTCCTTGACAAACGGCGCAAGAGTCTGCCTTGCTGGATGCCTGTTTCTTTGTTAAGGACAGCTTTTAATAGGATAGAGGTATGAAGCTTTCCTTTCATCAGTACATCCGCTTTGCCTTCGGCTACCAATGCGACAGCCTTAGCGGCAGATTCTGATTCATCAACCGCATCTATGATACTTGTCTCATCCATTTTAAATTCAATCTGTTGGCATATCTCGATAATTTTCTGGCGATTGCCCACCAGACTATAACGGACATTGATTTGCTTTTGTAAATCCTTTAAAGCTTCAAGCGCATGGATATCTTCTGCCGCCGCCAGGGCAATGGTTTTTGTATTGTTTTGTCCTTGCGCACTTTTTTTCAATGAATCAAAATCTTTAAAACTCATGTACATCTTCCTCCTGACATGAAGTTGATGTGTTACTTTACTATGGAAAATGAAGTTGTGCGGGAAATTGCAGTGATTCATCATATTTTTGTAGTAACTCAAAACTTGTCTGCTGGTTTTGCTGCATGATAAAATACACCAAGTAACAAAAGCAAGGTGGCGTTTTTATGAATCTATTTGTGGCCATATGTGACGACGAAAAAGAAATAAGTAAAGTGCTGGAAGATATTTTAGTCAGTCTATTCGACAAATTAAATATTCAGTATGAAATTGATGTGTATTCAACTGGGGAAGCGGTATGCCAAAAAATTGCAAATGGTAAACATTACGATTTGATGTTTTTAGACATTGTATTTGTACATTACTCTTTCAACGGGATAGACGTCGGGCGATTTATTCGTGAAAGCCAGAATAATCACAACATGTCTATTGTCTATATGTCTGGGCACGTGAAATTTGCCATGCAATTGTTTGATATTCGCCCTTTAAATTTTCTGATTAAACCGCTGGATTACGCCAGGGTTGAAAGCACGATTGAAACCTATCTCAAACTTGCTGAATATTGGGCGCGAAGTTTCACTTATAAAATTGGACATGATATATTCAAAGCGGAAATTAGAAATATTGTTTATTTAGAAAGTATTGACCGAAAATTAATACTTCACCTGTCCAATCATCGCAAAGAAGAATTTTATGGTTCTTTAAAAAAGGTATATCAAGAACAATTTGCGAAGTTTGATTTTTTATTTATCCATGCAAGCTATCTGGTCAACTATGACTATATCGCAAAAATGAAATATGACGAGCTGGTTTTAACAGAATGCAACACCATCTTACCCATTAGTCAAGGAAAACGAAAAGAGATGAGAGCGGCTTATATTGCCATCATGGAAAAAAGGAGAAAATAAAATCAAATGAATGTTGTAGCTATCATCGGTTTTTTAGTAAGAGATCTTTTTTATGTACTGGCTGCTGAACGGTTTATGGGCATCTTTTTTGAAAAGCGAAAAATTTCTTTTAAAACGGTGATATGGCTGTATATATCATTCTTTGTTTTAGTCAATGCGGTGTATCCTAACTTTATTGAGCACATTTATTCGTATACTTATTTGGTTACACTGCTTATTCAGTTTTTTATCATTGTGCTGCTTGTGTTTATATTTTCATTGACCTATGAAGGGTTTATGATTAAAAAGCTGGTGGCGACGGCTTATATTTGTGTGATTTTTACCGTGGTTTTGTGGGTGACGATTGGCATCGTTTATGCCCTTTTTTTTATAGACCGCCCAGCCATTTCATTTATCAGCTGGCATACTGAAATTTTAATTCTTCTGATTGCAAGCATTTCTGCTTACTTACTGGCCATTTTATTAAATAGATTTGAAAAAATTAAAAGAAACAACGTGGCAATGCCTAAAATTTGGACGCTTATTATTCTGGTACAAGCGTTAATGGTGCTTTTGCTTGTGTATGTGATGGTTACTTGGGAATACCTTGGTTTTCCCTTTATCTTTATTGTGTTAGTCATTTTATTTGCGGCGAATATTTTTATTTTGCATTTGTATAATAGTTTTTCGGAAACGTATGAAGAAAAATTGAATGCCGCCTTGCAGGCGAAAGAAAAAACATATTATTTATCTCAATTGCAACTGATACAAAAATCGGTTGAGCATATGAAATCTTTTAAACACGACATCAAAAACCATTTGGCCATTTTAAAATCCTATGCCTTGAATGATAACCCCCAAAAGGCTATCGCTTACGCAGACAAACTGCTTGATATCGTTGGAAAAGGCAACATACACAGTGATACGGGCAACTTAGCCATTGACAGTATTATCAATTATAAGCTGCTAAACGCGGCGCAAGAAGGCATTAAACTGGATATTAATCTACTCATACCCATGGATATTCAGGTAGATGAAACGGATGTAGTCACATTGCTTGGTAATCTTTTAGACAATGCGCTTGAAGCGGTTGAAAAAGTGAGTGATAAATGGATAAAGCTAGATATTGAATTTAATCGGGGGTTGCTTCTTATTAAAATAGAAAATGCATTTGATGGAGAGGCTTTACGCTTAGATGATAAAAAACAAATGATGACCTCAAAAGTCGAAGATGGACATGGTTATGGACTGAAAAATATCACACAGTCCATTGGCAAATATGATGGTGATATAAAAATTGCATATACGGAGCATATTTTTTCTGTTGTTGTTTGCCTGTATGTATAAATGATTAGACTTTTGACATTGAATGACTTGAAAAATATTAAAACTTCCTTTATCATTAGCGTGTGTGTTTAAAGAGGGGGGAAGGGGTCTTTTTTTAATGATTATAGGCGATCGCAGAAAATCGAATCAGCAGGCAGAAATAAAGGCTGATACAAAAATACTCATTGAAATTGAAGGTAAAATGGATGCCGATGGCAATATAGACATACTGTCTCTAAGCTCTCGGGTTGAATCTGTTGAGCCTGATGGCAGTTTGCTTGTACAAATGCCTATGCATAAGGGTGCCCATTATTTGCTACCCCGTGACAAGCCTTTGTTGGTGTACTCATTTATAAAGCAGCGTATGTTTTCTTTTCGGGCGCAATTTCAAGGCCCTGTGCATATGGACAATTTATTGTATGCAAAGCTACGCCCCATGTCTGTTTTGTTGCCCAGTCAACGGCGCAATTGCTACCGTTTACAAAGTAGCTTACCCGTTGCTATAGACCGTCTGATTGTCAACGATTTTGGTGATACCGAACGTACGCGCAACGTTGGGCAAATGATAAATATCAGTGACAGCGGTATGTTGTTTGTTACCAATGAAGACATTCACGCGGGCGAGGGGATAACCCTTCATTTTGACTTACAAATTCCAGGGCTCGACAGAATGGAAACCATCAGTAGTAAAACATTGCGCACCGAAAGAATATACGGCGCATTATATAAATACAAAATAGCTGTTAAGTTTATGAACATTGGCAAAGGCCAACGCGACTTTTTGTATAAATACATCGTAGGTAAGCAACGCGAAAAAATGCAGCAAGAATGAGCCTTGGACGCAAACTCACAATGAGTTTTGGCTTGTTTTTGGTTGCATTTTTTTGTGCCATGATGTTTATTTTGTTTTTTTACGGTACCAATGAAATGGAAGCCCGCGGCAAAGAAAACCTGGGGTTAATCGCCAACCAAATGGTTCAGCAATTTGACCACTTGGTGCGCCCGATGGATTTTATCATTATCAATTTGATTTCCACAGGCAATTTTATTAATTCTATGAATTCGCTTGTCACCATTCCACGGGACATTCCCGGAAATGAATTTTTTGTTACACAAGCGTCGCGGCTTATCCATTCAGCACTCAGCAATGATTCGATAAACCGTGGTTTTTACAAAGTCAATGTGTTTAATGACGTGGGCGATGTGTTTACCAGTGGGGTTATTCGGTCTGACTTGGGTTTTAATGAAGACGCTATCTTCAATAAATTGGGCGATGCGTTTGAAGTGACATCACTGGGCAATCAATTGTTTTTGATGCCGCCGCATAAAGATACTTGGAACGATGTGGATGGTTCGCATATATTTTCTATGGTGCGGGCAATCAATTGGGGAAACCAAAGCATTGGGTACATAGAAGTGCAGCACCTTGAATCCACACTGGAACAAATTTTTCGTGTGCCGGAATATATGGGCATACGGGCATTGCTTGTGTCGTATGATGGTCGCATTTTCTACAAGCATGGTTTTGATACATACGCGCAGGCACATGCTTTTATAGATGGACAGCCTGTGTCTGGGTTTATTCATGTGACCCAAAACACACCGTTTACAGGGTTTACACTGCATCTTTTTCAAGAAAGCCGAATGCTTATGACCCCATTAACGGGCGTGCTTGGGCTTAGCGGGTTTATGGTGTTTACTTTACTTTTGCTGTCCGCTGTTTTTGCGTTTGCATTGCACAGGCAAATTATAAAACCGATACGCCATTTACGTGGTCAAATGGAAACGCTTGAACTTGAAACGCTGCAAGATGCGGTACCCATTGCCACACCTGTCAATGATTTACGTGCATTAGAGGAGACATTTGCGTTAATGCGCGAGCGTTTGAGTGACGCAATCACGGGCAAGTTGCTGTCGCAAGAAATGCAAATGCAGGCCAATTTTGACGCGTTGCAACTGCAAATTAATCCGCATTTTTTCTATAATGTGCTGCATGTGATTTCTCAAAAAGGCGTAGCCATTGGCGATACCGAAATTTGTGAAATTTGCGCAAGTTTAGCGTCCATGATGCGGTATTCGGCATCTACAATTGCACGTGTCGCCACATTAAATGAAGAACTTGCCCATGTTGGGGCGTATGTCAGTCTGATGCAAAAGCGGTATGAAGGCAGAATCACTTACACGGCGTCAGTAGATGAACCTTCATCAAAAGATGAACCTTCATCAGTAGATGAAGCAATCGGCTGTTTTGAAATGCCTAAAATTATCCTTTTGCAGTTTGTAGAAAACGCAATAAACCATAGCTTTCATGCAGGGCGCAAGACCGTGCGTGTTAGTGTGCATTGCAAAAAAATAGATGATGGCATTTGCATAGAAATTAGTGACGATGGTGTCGGTTTTTCTGATGAAGTGTTGGTCAAGTTAAAAGGTGACATTGAAGGGCTAAGCCATACCATTTTAAACCAGAATGCCGAATTTGGTATTGGTGGCATGGGTACATTAAATACATGTGCCAGGCTTTGGTTGTTTTATAAGGGCAGCGTCACGTTTGACATGCGCAACCACCCCGATGGTGGTGCAGTGGTGCAAATCCATATTCTATTGCGCGAAGATATGCAGGATGGGCAAATGGTTGATGGGAAACTAAGGATAATCAACCCGTTTACTCACTTCCTACAAAGCTGATAAAGCAAGGTGATATAAAAATGATAAAAATAATAGTAGCTGAAGACGAGCCTGCGGCAATGCATTATATGCTGACACTGCTTAAAAAGCATGAAAACATTGAAGTGACAGCCACAGTGGAAGATGGCATTGAAGCTTTAGAGGCATTAAAGTCCCACCCCGCCGATATTTTAATTACCGATATTCAAATGCCCAGGTTAAGTGGCATTGAATTAGCAAAGCGTGTCAGGGCAGAATATCCCGATATGCTTACACTCATTGTCAGCGGCTACAGCGACTTTGAATTTGCAAAAGAAGCGATAAGGGCTGGGGTGGTTGAGTATATTCTCAAACCCTTTACCCCTGCACAGTTTGATGAAGTATTGGCAAAAATGAATAATCAAGTCAAAAACAAAAGACGAAGCGAGTGTGAAGTTTGGCTGCGTCAAGCCATTGCAGGAACCACCGCCAACCGCGTGTTTCCGGGGCATCATAACGAGCCTTTGCTGTTTGGCGTATTGCTTACCTGTGAAACGCAAATCCCTGGCGGCGAATTTGTGTATCCTAGTATGGCGCCAGATGAATTATCGGCGGTGTATATTCACAATAAAAGCGAAATTTGTTTTGTATATCCTTACCACGGTAATGTAGACGTTTTCGCGTTGGCTGAAACGCTTTCTTCGGGCACTGCTTTTTACACTACTACATACATAGTCGCAAAACCAAACGACGGCAAGGCCGTACTTTACGACATGCTAAAAGCGGTCAAACGCATGGCAGTGCTTGGCAAAACAAGCGTGTTTGAATTTAGCACCGCATACAAAAACGAACACCCAATATCTGATAAAGAGCGCGGCATCATTAAAAATCTAAACTATGAAATTGCAAACGCGGATATTGAAAAGGTCAAGACATCCCTTGTTGATCTTTTTGCACTGTGGGAGAAAGAAGAAAAAAACATTGCACATGTGGAAGTGACACTCACCAGACTGATTCAACTGATGGCAGACAACGCGCCGCCAGGGCATTTGCTGACCTCCCGCGAAATAGCCGAGGGCATTCCTGCCATTTGCCGCGAATCGAAAAATTACCCTGATATATTGGGCAAAATCTGGAGTTTTTGTGGCGAACTTTACAAGTCTATCGAGCGCATGACCGAAAGCGGTCAGTTGGCAGACAGCATTGTGACGTATATTCGCGAACATTTAAACGAGAACTTGTCGGCACAAAGTATATGCGCGGTGTTTAATATTTCAAATTCTCAACTATACCGGGTGTTTAGGAAGTATGTAAAAATGAGTGTGGTTGAATATATTACTGAGTTGCGTATCGCAGAAGCCAAGCGTATGTTTAAAGATTCACCTGACATGCAGGTGAAGGATGTGGCGGCTTTGCTTGGCTTTTCTGATCAGTTTTATTTTAGTAAGGTGTTTAGGGCCGCGACGGGGTTGTCACCTTCGGAATATCGCAATGGTTAGATGTCATTGCTTGCGCCCATTATAGTAATGCGCCCTCCCTGTAACAAGCAACGAGATATTCTTTGCTTGACCAATATAGATTGTTTTTGGTATCAGCTAATATTGGCGGCAAAAATGATGTGTAAAAATTGTAGACCCCTTGTACATGGTTGCCTTCATACACTTCGTTTATTACCCTTGCTGCACTTTTAGCCATTTTGCTAAAGGGTGGATTTTTCCTTTCATCAGGTAAGTCGCTAAGCAATGGTAGAGTAGGCAGCCCTATTTCATCTGCCAACTCCCCAACAACTTTATCCGGGTTTTCGCAATGATACGCATCGGCGTAATGATAATAATGCAAGAGCTTTTCAGTTCCCATCATTTCAACCAAATTTTTATGCGGCACATCGGCTAACCTATGCAGCCGTTCCAACAGCCAGCACAAGTAAAACATTTTGTCATACTCCTTACTGCGCACGGGCAACGACCTCCTCTGTAACATATTGCAGTGCTTGCAATGCCTTTTCGTTATGAAAACTTATTTGATGGGTTGGTTTGGTAAATTTAATGAGTTCCCAAAAAGCAGCCCGGCTAATAACTTCGACAAACTGTTTTACAGTCAGCTCGGGGAGGATGGTATAAGCATAAGATGTAATATATCCTGTCGCACTTCTCTTTGTACTCCATATTTCTGCCTGTTGCTTAAACTCGGTACAGTAAAAGCCTGTGCCAAAGTCCTTAGTATACTTAGCTTTTCTTATTTCCGGTATTTTTACGGGTTCTGGGCCGCCGTGGAATAATGTCATTTTTCTCCTCCATACTGCACAGACATAGACATTGGCACGCCGTATAGAATTTTCTTTGCAAGTTTAAGTGCCGCTTTGGCTTGTTCTTTATCAAGCTCGTAAAAATCATCACCAGGGTAGTTTGTATCGAAATAGCAATCCTCTACATCGCGCAACACAACAATCTCTTCTGCGGACAATGCGAATTTCATCCCCAATGCTTTACATTTATCATATAGTCTTTTGATTTTGTGCGTGTGTAAACTCTTCTGGTCATTAATATCTCCGTTGAGATGTATATAATGCTTAAACGATTTTTCAATGGTTTGCTGGCAAAACCTCCCGCACGAAGAGAAAGAACTGCCACTCAACAATAATTTAGCGTCGTTATAATCCTTTTTTGCTAAATATAAATATGAACCTACCTCTGCCATAACACGTGACCTTCCTTTCTTATAGAGCTGGATACGTTCAGTGGGTGTTTGTCATTGAGATAATTATCTAAGGAAATATATGTTGGTTGAATGTCGTATGCGAATGCATGGGATTCTTCAAATTCTCCAATGAACCTTCTGCATTTGGAACGTGCTTCCCTGCTTATGGGGGCCTTAAATATTAACGCAATATCTATATCACTTGTTATGGTTTGCTGCTCTCTGGCGAAGCTGCCAAAGAGTATTATCTTTTCCAATTGGTCAATGGTTGATATTTGCTCTATCAAGGGTTTTAGTGTGGCGATTAAGGCTTTTGTAGAAATCATAATACCACCTTTGGTGCGTCCATGTACGACATATTTCCACTATACTCTGGTTACTTATGCCCTAATTACATCAAAATACTGTACGCAAGTCAAGTGAAACAAAAGAATATTTTTCACAGAAAATCCTATAAAAATGTCCGAGCAGAATAATCTGCTAGCCCAGTACTATAGCGGTAATACATTCTCTGTGTAAGATTGGGAATAATAATGATGAAAGTCAAAATCGTAGAAAAAATGGAGTTGAATGATATGATAAATAGTCATGATGTATCTGCTCTGCCACTGATGGCTATGAAAGAAATTCCTAAGCCAAATAACAACGCCGCGAATATTACAGCACTCGTGAAAGATAGCGGAAAAGTAGTAGGATATCAATTATCAGACGGTCAGACTTTGAGCAAGGAAGAAGGCGTAGCCTTGGCTAAACAAGGTGGAATTCAAGGCGTAGGTATCTCTGAACGAGATGGTAACGAGTATTTAAAGTCTATTCCCGATGCGACAGAGCATAATAATTTAAGTAGCTTACCATCGGTATCCTTTGCGGATATGCACTAAAGTATCCAAAACCTGTTTCAACAAAAAACGTCTTGCACAAGACCAATTGAAATCTTGTACAAGGCGTTTTTATTTAAAGCAATATAATCAACAATAATCATGCCCATTACTTAACATGGCAGGTCGTTTACAACAATAATTTTACTGCCTTTACTTTCATAATAATTCAACATTTCATCCATTTTCTTTTTATCATAACTAGTAATGCAATCGGATAAAACATAAACGCCATAATTTGCTTTACGCAAATTGTAGCAGGTTGATTTTACACAAGCCACAGCATCGGCCCCTGCGATATAGAAGTCACATATTTCATTTTGGCTAATAAAGTCTGCAAATGCTTCACTGCTTAGCGCGTTTCCTTTGTATTTTGTAAAAATATTTTCTGACACAATTTTTAAATCTGGTGCTAGTTCAGCCCCGCGTGTATTGGGTTTAAAAGTTCTTGTGCCGTCTGATAAATTTTCATGTCTAATATAAATAACATGAATATCATTATCAGCTGCCCAATGGATTGCGTTGTTAATGTTATCAATGACTTCTTTGTAATTTTTGGTTATATCGTTTTGAATATCTATGATTATCAAAGCCTTTTTTTGCATTGGGTTTCCTCCTCTCATTGACTCTTTTGGCTTTTACTATACTGTACAATTGTTGACAACTGTATGGCAGCAATCCATAATCATAAAAGATTTTTTTAAGGTGGCTATAGGATGAAAATGGACAGGCTTGTTAGCATTATTCTGGTATTGCTTGATAAAGAGCGGATAAGCGCGCAGGAATTGGCAAATATGTTTGAAGTTTCGCCCCGCACAATCTATCGTGATATAGACACGATCAACATGGCGGGTATCCCTGTTCACGCAACATCGGGTGTGGGCGGGGGCTTTGAAATCATGCAAAAATACAAGATTGATAAAAGGTTTTTTTCGGTTGCAGACCTTTCCGCTATCTTGATGGGGCTTTCCAATCTTTCCAATATGATACAAGGTCATGAGTTGGTAAATGCTCTTGCAAAAGTCAAGAGTTTTATCCCTGTTGACAGCGCGAAAGACATTGAGTTAAAAGCAAATCAAATATATGTAGATTTAAGTCCATGGATGGGCAATAGGAGCATACAACCGTATTTAGACATGATTAAAACAGCTTTACAGGAAAGCAGGCTGCTTTCGTTTAAATATGCAGACCGCTATGGGAATAAAACCACACGAACAGCCGAGCCGTATCAGCTTGTATTAAAAGGCAGCCATTGGTATTGGCAAGGGTATTGCCATAAAAGAAATGACTTTCGCTTATTTAAGCTATCCCGCACATCAAACCTACAAATACAAAAGAAAATTTTTACGCCACGAGATTATCCAAAGCCGTGGTTAGATTTCGCTGATGTTTTGTCGTCGATGCAAACAAAAATTAAAATTCGTATTCATCAATCGGTCATGGACAGGGTGCTTGATTATTGTACCGATGAATACTTTTTGCCAGACGGTGATGCGCATTACATTGTCAATTTTCCTTTTATAGAAAATGATTATTATTATAATATTCTTTTTAGTTTTGGGAATCAATGTGAATGTTTAGAACCACTGCATATACGTTCTGAAATGAGGCGAAGAATACATGATATAGCCGTTTTATACGAAAGCTGATGGCTTCTAGCCCCGCACGAATTTTACATACAATTCTGAACGAATTACATATGTACCAAAACGCCTCCATGCGGTTTAATATAAACAGGTCACAACAGCAGTGGCTATATATTAGAAGGAGGCAAAACATGACTAACCAATTAAAAGTATGCTTATGCGTATCTATCCTCAGCCTTGCGCTAGTCCTTACGGCTTGCGGCGATGACGGAATCCTGGGTGGGGGCAGTGGCGGCGGCGATGGCGCGGTTACGCTTTCATGGATGATTGACCGTGACACCGACATCACAGGTATTCAGGCGGTCATGGATGCGTTTACAGAACAAACAGGCATTCGTTTTGATTTAGAGCTCCGCCCCGGTGGTGCGGAAGGTGAAACAATCCTTCAAGTGCGTTATGCCACAGGCGAAGCACCGGACTTTATTTGGTTTAACTCGGGCTCTATGGTGCAGTTGCTTGACCCGACAAACAACTTTGTAGACCTTACAGGTCAGCCATTTTTAAACAATGTCGAACCATCGTTTTTTGAAACGGTCACATTTGATAACCGTATCGTGGCAATCCCCGGTGAAACTTCATTGGCCGGCGGTTGGCTGTACAATATTGCTGTTTACGAAGAACTGGGGCTTGCAGTGCCAACCACATGGGCGCAGCTGATGGCAAACAATGAAATCATTGCAGCGTCGGGCCGTACGCCGGTGATTGCATCCTATCGTGATGGTTGGACATCGCAGTTGATATTGCTTGCCGGTTTCCATGGGTTAAACAGCCAAGTGCCTACATTTGCGGAAGCATACAACAGAAATGCGGCGCATTTTGCAACAACACCAGCAGCATTGCGCGGTTTTGAAAAACTGGCGGAAATTTTTGAACGCGGATTTTTAAATGCCGACCATATGGCAATGACATTTGACCTTGCGTTAGAAAAGCTGGTGAACGGCGAAGGGGTACATTATCCAATGCTGACCTTTGCGCTGGGTAATATCTACAGAACATGGGGTATTGACGCGGCAAACAACATCGGCATATTTGCCCAACCGGCCGACGCACCCGAACATACCGGTTTAACCGTGTGGATGCCGGGTGGGTTCTTCATATCCCAAACATCTGACCATATTGAAGAGGTAAAACAATTCTTTGACTTTTATTTGTCTGCCGAAGGGCAAAGCATCCTCATGTCCTATATACGTGCCGAAGGCCCGCTGGTCATTAGAACCGCACCAGCCAGTGCCGATGAATTTACTGCGGTACGCATGATGCGGGAAAGATATTTCGACACAGGCCGCAACTCGCCAGCCCTCGAATTTATCACCGCCGTAACCGGCCCTAACTTGCCGCAAATTTGCGTGGCCGTTGGCACAGGCACAATGACCCCATTGCAGGGCGCGCAGGAATATGACAATGACGTACGCAATCAGGCGTTGCAGATTGGTTTGCCTGGTTGGTAGAGAGATAAGCCGCGCTGTTGCGCGGCTTAAATTTAAGGGTGTGAGGTTATGACGAAGAAGGTTTATCCATATTGGTTTTTACTTCCTATAGGGATTATATTTACTGTGATTTTTATTATACCCACGGCGATGTCATTTTTTTACGCATTTACTTGGTGGAATTTGGTGGAGTGGCGGTTTATTGGTTTTGATAATTTCATCACGTTTTTTTCAGAGCGGCGGCTGCGCATTGGTATTACCAATACGATGATTTATGCGGTGTTTACCAGTGGGGGCAAAGTGGTTTTGGGGCTTTTTCTTGGGGCGTTTCTTTGTTCTCGGTTAAAGACTGTTGCGTTTTTGCGGTCTATGATTTTCTTTCCTACTTTGCTTTCTACTATGGCGGTGGGTATTAGCTTTTTTAGTTTAATGCATCCGACACGGGGTATTATCAATACATTTTTGGCTATGTTTGGTGTGGCTGGGCCGGACTGGCTGGGTAATGCCAGTTTTGCGTTGTGGTCTGTTATTTTTGTGGATATTTGGCGTGGGGTGGGGTTGGCTACCGTGATTTATATTGCGGGGATTATGTCCATTGACAGACAGTACTATGAAGCACTTGAAATTGACGGCGGCGGCACTTGGCATCAGTTTCGGTTTATTACGGTACCGCTTAGCCGCCCTGCAATGCATTCGGTGATTGTGCTTTCGTTTATTGGCGGGCTGCGTACCTTTGACTTGGTTTGGGTCATGACGGGCGGCGGGCCTGGTTTTGCTTCCGAGTTGATGACTTCTATTATATTTAAGAACTTTGCCAGCGGGTTTCATGGACTTGCCACGGCGGGTAATGTGATTTTGTTTATTATGGTTTCGGTGTTGGTGTTCCCGTTGTTTTGGTGGTTGAATCGGAAAGAGGTGGACTAAGATGGCAGTCTTGCTTAAACATAAGCGGCAAATATTGATTGAAACGGTGGCGGTGCTGCTTGTTTTGGTTTTGTTTGGTATTCCATTTTCCTTTGTGCTTTTAAATGCCGCCAAGCCACGGGCAGAAGCATTGCAGTTTCGGTTGAGTTTGCCTCAGGAAGTGGTTATTGTTGAGAATTTTACTGAGGTGATTACCACACAGAATTTTATGGTGATTCGCGGATTTATTAACAGTGTAATCATTACTGTGGTTTCGGTGGCGTTTATTGTGCTGATGTGTGCAATGGCTGGATTTGTTTTGCAGCGGCGCAGGGGGGCAGTCACGGCGGTGGCGAATTATATGTTTCTTACAGGGCTGATGGTGCCGCCTGCGATTGTGCCTACTATTTGGGTGTTGCAGTTTTTGGGTGTGTTTGGCAATTTGTCTGCCATGGTGTTGGTGCAGATTGCGTTGCAAGCACCGTTTGCCATTATGCTATACCGCAGTTTTGCGTCGGGCATTCCGCAAGAAATTGACGAAGCGGCTTTTTTGGACGGTTGTGGGGCAATCCGTTATTTTTCTCATGTGATGTTTCCGCTGTTGAAGCCTGTGACGGCAACCATTGCCATTATTACGGCGGTGATGATTTATAATGACTTTGCTAACCCGTTGTATTTCTTGCCCGGTGCGCGCAATGTGACGGTGCAAATCACGATGTTTAATTTCTTTGGCATGTTTGGCAGTGCCTGGAACTTGCTTTTTGCCAATGTGGTGGTCATTTCTGTTCCACCGCTGATATTGTTTTTATTTTTTAGTAAACAAATCGTGTCCGGCATGGTTGCCGGGGCAGTGAAAGGGTAGGGTATGATGCTTACATTAACGAGATTGGTTTTTGATGCGTCGGGGTTTAGCTGGGTGCTTGATTCTGACCGTATGGCTGTTGTGCAAACGGGGTATCGTGTGCAGGTGGCTTGTGATGCGGCGTTTGATGAAATTTTTTGGGATAGCGGTGATGTGGAAAGTGGTGATTCTATTCACGTCGCCTATGGCGGTGCGGAAATGCCGTGTTCATCTGTGCTGTATTGGCGTGCAATGGCAGTGGATAACCACGGAGACAAAAGCGGTTGGGCAACAGGAAAACCCATCATTACAGGCATTAAAAGCTGGACGGCAACATTTGTTTCTGCCGAAACCGACGACGATGCCATGCATTCGGCAGGCAAAATGCTGCGCAAGGATTTCATTTTAAATGGCGGGATTAAACAAGCGGTGGTTCATGTCACGGCACTGGGTATTTACGAATTGTCATTAAATGGGCAAGTGGTAGGCGATGCGGTGTTGGCCCCGGGCTGGACGGAATATGACAAGCGTTTGCTTTACCAATCATGGGATGTGACTGCCTTGCTGAATGACGGCGAAAATACCGTTGGCGCAATGGTTGCCCCAGGTTGGTACAAAGGCGATTTAGGCTGGCAAAGTCTGCGTGATGGCAAGGGTTTGCGCAATGTCTATGGCAAGCGCACCGCACTATTAATGCAGCTGGAAGTACAGTACAACAACGGTAGTAAGGAAACCATAACCACAGGCGAAGGCTGGAAATATGCCGACGGGCCTGTCAAATTTTCTGAAATATATCATGGCGAAATGTATGATGCCAGACTGGAACAATGCGGTTGGAACAAGCCAAATTTCAACGATGCGCATTGGAAAACGGCTGAAATACTTGACCGCAGCACATCATCAGTAGTCCCGCAAGACGGGGCCATTGTGCGCCGCCAAGAAATGCTGTCTGCCAAAGCATTCATCATCACGCCCAAGGGCGAGCGGGTGATAAACTTTGGCCAAAATATTTCTGGCTGGGTGCGTTTCACCGTCAGCGGCAACGCTGGTGACATTGTAAAACTCCGCCATGCCGAAGTGCTGGACAGCGCGGGCAACTTCTACACCGAAAATCTGCGTCGCGCCCGCAATGAAATTGTGTATACGCTGAAAGGCGTCGGTGAAGAAACTTTTGAACCGCATTTCACATTCCAAGGCTTTCAATATGTATGTGTCGATGTCTATCCCGGTGAAATAAATATTGAACATTTCAAGGCGGTGGTCATACATTCCGACATGCCGCGCATGGGGACATTTGCATCTTCTCATAAACTGCTGAATCAACTGCACGCAAACATCCTATGGGGACTAAAAGGAAACTTTGTGGACATCCCCACCGACTGCCCCCAACGTGACGAGCGCATGGGCTGGACGGGTGACGCACAAGTATTTGTACGCACATCAGCATACTTGATGGACACCAAGGCATTTTTCCGAAAGTGGCTGCGTGATTTACGCGCCGCTCAGTTTGAAAACGGCGGTGTACCCATGGTCGTCCCCGATGTATTGACGGGGTATTTTGGCGATGGCGATGTCATTGCCCAGTCAGGCGCGGTCACAGGCTGGGGCGATGCGGCGGTCATTTGCCCATGGGTCATTTACCAAGCCTACGGCGATGTAAGCATTTTAGAAGAAAACTTCACCGCCATGAAAGCATGGGTAGAATTCATCCGCAACAGGTCCACAGACGGTCTGTTATGGAACACCGACTACCAGTTGGGTGATTGGGTCGCCCTAGACGCAAAAGAAGGAAGCTACTTTGGCGCAACGGCAACCGATTTAATCGCCACCGCATACTATGCAAAATGCGCAGAAATTGTAGCCAAAACAGCCGCACTACTGGGACACACCGACGACAAAAATAACTATACCACCCTGCACAACCATATCAAAACGGCATACCGTGACGAATTTTTCTCCAAAACAGGACGGTTGGTTAGCCCAACGCAAACGGCACATATTCTGTCGTTGGCATTTGGCTTGACCCCACCAGAATATGTTAAACGCGTAACCAATGATTTGCTGGGGTTGCTGAAAGACAATGGCGGGCATCTGACCACAGGCTTTTTAGGTACGCCATATTTCTGTCAAGTACTCGCCGACAATGGCTGTCTAAACGCAGCATACGAATTGCTGTTGCTGGAAGACTACCCCTCATGGCTATACCAAGTCACCAAAGGTGCCACCACCGTATGGGAACATTGGGACGGCATAAAACCCGACGGCACGATGTGGAGTGCAAACATGAATTCGTTTAATCATTATGCGTACGGCTCGGTGGGGGAATTTATCTACCGTGTTATTGCGGGTATTGACACTGACGAAAAACATCCCGGTTATAAAAAAATGGTGATAGCTCCAAGGCCCGGTGGCGGCATCAGCTTTGCGAAAACATCTTTAATGACTCCATATGGCGAAGCCGCAACCGATTGGCATGTTGACGGCGGCAAATTTGTACTAAATGTAACCGTGCCGCATAACGCCACTGCGGGGGTTACACTGCCTGATGGTGTCAACTACGAGGTTGGTTCTGGAGTGCATGAGTTTATCTGTGATATGTAATGAATTAAAAAAGAGAGCTGGCTCTCTTTTTTTGTAGCGTTTTAGTCATCCTAATAATAGTTGTTGATATGCATTGACAGAAGAGTTAGTCTGTGCTAACATGTGAAAAGTTAGTTGAAGATAACTTTTATTTGGAGGACTGTCATGATGTTTTGGGATGTCATCACTTCGGTTTTAGAATTGTTTATTGGTGTAGGCGTATTTTTGTTAGCCATTGTTATGCTCTCAAAAATATTTGGCAGACCGTCTGAACGACTCAATAGATTTTTTAAGAAAACGGGTGAGAATCGTTTTGCTAATGTGGGTTTAGGCATAGTTACAGTGGGCATTACGCAATCGTCTACCCCTACAACTGTTATCATCATCAGTTTGGTGAGTGGGGGCATGTTGACGCTTTTGCAGGCCACCGGCTTGATTATGGGCATAAACATAGGCAGTAGTTTGACATCGCTTATGTTTATGTTTACGGCATTCAGGATTAGATACTTTATCATGTTTCTTGTTTTTGTTGGGGCGGCCATGCGGCTTGCAACAAAAAACGAAAAATGGGTAAATGTCGCAAATATATTTATCACATTTGGGCTTTTATTCATTGGCTTGGGCATGATGAGTTCAGCACTGGGCAGCAACGCAATCATTGTTGGATTTTTTGAGGGCGTGTTTGCAAGCATTACTTTTCCGCTATGGTTATTTCTTATAGGGACGGTATTTTCCGCGCTGATACAATCATCCTCTGCTGCCATAGGCATTAGTGTGGCTATGGTTGCCAGTGGATTGCTGCCTTTTGAATCAGCTATTTTTATTGTGATTGGTGCAAATTTGGGCACAAGTTTTACCGCTATCATTGCATCTTTGCCATGTAACCGAAACGCAAAACGCGTTGGGCTTTTCCATGTATTATTTAATTTGTTAGGTGCTATGCTGTTCTTGGCCATTGTTTGGCCGTTACAGGATGTGCTTATTCCGTGGTATCAAGGGCTGATAGCCGACCCCGTTATACAAATGTCTGTTTTTCATGTTGTGTTTAATGTTGTAACCATGCTTGCGCTCATTTCATTTATCATACCACTGAATAAGCTGGTATGTTGGATGATTAAAGATACGCCGGAGTGCATGTCTTTAAAAGAAACGGCATGTTCGACAATTTTGTAGTGTTACATGAGTGGACTGCCATCATGTTTCCCTTCGGGCAGCCGCGTTTCTTCGCGGTGCCCCCGCGTGGGTGTGCATCTGTGTTTTCTGCGCATGTTCCAGCTATGTTCAGGCAGCTTCATGCGGGGGAAAATGCCGTTTTTCTTCGTGTTATCACACGGAAAAACGGCGTTTTCCCACCGCATGAATCTACCTGAACGCTTCCACAGGCGCAGAAAACACAGATGCACACCCACGCTGCTTTTCCGTTTGGTAGGCTGTTGGTTAAAAAATCTAAGTGCGTTATGGCATAGTTTTTTGCTTTCTTTCAAAAATACATGATGGCAGTCTTGAGCGTTGTTGTGCTGTTTGATTTAATATAGCTTGTACACTTTCAAGCCGTCGTTCATGCCATTGCGTTTTAATGCGTTAATGATGTTGTCTTCTTCCGCGGTTTCAAATTCGTGCAGCAGAATCAAATGGTCTACAAAGCTTTTTTTGTTGGCTAGCCTGGCTAGACCTTCGGGGGAGGAAATGTGATTGACTAGGCTGTCTGTGACTTCGTCTTCTAAAAGTTCACAAAATAGCTGTGCGTCGTCTTGTTGGGCAAAAAACAATGCTTCGTCAAATGTTTTGATGTCGCGCATACTTTCGTCAAGTGTTGGTACGGCAACGATAATGTGTGAGTCGTTAAAATCGGAAAAGCCTTTGTGGTCTAGTGAGTCCAATAGCTGTCCAAATTTTTCATGGACATTAAATGTTTCAAAAATGCGGCCTTCTTCTAAAGGTCTTTCAAGTGTTGCTGGGTTTGCGTAAGTCATTGATATGCTCCTTCTATTTTTTAATTATTTGTGTTTTTAAGTACATATGCATCTTTGTTTATGGCTTGTTGTTGTTTAATATTTTAAAATCCTTGGTAGTGAATGTACTGACTGGGGTTGTGTTTAGTTCGTCATAATCAGCCTCTTTTCGTGGGTTTCGTCTTTTTGGGATAAGTTTTTAAAGGTTTCGTAAGCACATATTTTAGATGGATTTATTTTTTATAAAACACTGTAATATCAATGTTTTATTTGGGTAGCGTAGGCAAAGTTTCGTGTGAAGCGTAAAATGCCATCTATTTCGCACTATTTGAAGTACAAATTAAACCTTATATGTAAATTATAGGTGATGTTAACAAATAATGCAAGCATTATTTTACAAAATATTCAAACTGTTGTCAGACTGTTCGACAGCTAATTTTTATTGCCTTTGACAAAATAAGCTTAAAAAGCACAAAAACAAAGGGGCTAACGCCGCATTAAAACCAGAATCTAAAACCAGTGACTCAAGTTAAAAAGCTGAATCACTAACTTGGAATGCATTCTTTGGACTGATATCAGGTGTTTTGTTTGCATTAAACGCTTCTCTTCCTTGCTTGCCAGCAACTTTTCTTCTGTTTGTTTTTAAGGTGCTGGATATGAGGTGCATTGTCAAAATATCGCCGTTTTTTGGCACACAAAAAAACGAACCGAAAATCTGGTTCGTTTGTGGTTGCTTTAAGTTTTGCAGTCGCGACGTAGATATGTTTTTGTTATTATTCGAGGGGTATGTTAATGCAAATGGGGTCGATGGGTAAACTGGCTGGAGCCATTCCCATGCCATCAGCGAACACTACTACATTCAAGCTAATCATCACAATCAGAGTGAGAAGCATACTCATAAGTATTTTCTTCATTGAAAATCATCTCCTCTCCAAATAACATATCTTCGTTAATGTCGCAAATCATTGCTTTAAGTTTTATAAGCCTTTTCTTATAGCCCTTATTGCTCCATGCTATAAACCTACTTTTAAGTACATCGCAATAATCTATCGCCCTATAATGCTCGTATTTATCTATCAGATATGGGATAGTCTTCTGTTCTATGAAATTAATGGAAGCATCATCATTTATAGTAAGCAGATGCGATAATGAATCAAACATTAGTAAATAATGTTCATTTCCTTCTATTTGTGGCTTTATTTCGGATATTAGCAATCTAGCTTTGGAGTCTTTCTTTGAAGCAATCAGACAGCGTACTTTCCAATATATATTCTCGGTATACATTCTATCACTTTTATCGAAGTAGCTGTCAGCACGGTCAAAGTAACTTATCGCTTCTTCGTATTCTTTTGACTTCCAGCAAGCACATCCATAATTATGATAAGAAACACCAAGAAAATATTTGCCATCTATACCAGGCTGCTCTGATAAACATTTGCTAAGCAACGTCTTTGCCCTGGATACGTGACCAATTCTAAAGTAGTTAACAGCGAGCGTATTATCAATATATGTCCGAGTGGAGCTATATCTATTGTAATCAAGAAAAGGATACACTTCTTCAAGTATACCTATCCCAAGCGCATATTTGCCAAGCATCGAATAACAAATAGCTAAGTTTACCTTCAAAGAAATATCTTTCTCGAATACGTACACTTCCAAGTCATATGCTTTAAGAAAGTATTGTAAAGCTACTTTAAAATCTTGCTTACAAATATGTAGCGCACCCATGTTGTAGTTGAAATGGTGTTGATTCTCTTTAGATGCTTCTTCCATTAGAAGTTCTTCGGACAAAAGCATCTCTTCTGCCAATGCAATATTCGTTTTCACTACCATTGCTTCTGTCAGCAATAATTTAATTTCAAACATTTTGTACAGCATATTTAATTCTGGTTCGAAATACAGCTTGGTAATCACAGCCAAATCGCTCTGTTTTTTCCGTGCTTCGTCTGTCAGCCTATTTTTAATTAAATCTCTCCATTGATATAACCTTTGCTTGAAATCCATAAATTCTTTATCATTAAACGGAACGTTGTCAACACCCAAAAACTTTCGTGCGACAGCAATGTCTTCTGGGCTATAATCCCAGTCGCCACTTTCAATTCTGCTTATTTTAGATTTTGTGCAACCTAAAGCTTCTGCTAAATCTTTTTGAGGGCAATTTGCAGACATTCTAAGTACTTTAATCTTTTGACTTGGAGTTAATGTCGTATTACATCCCATAAAATCACCTGAATTGAAAAAATTGTCACAATTTGAGTATATACAAAAATCTAATCTATGTCAAATTGCACAACAACGCTCATGCGTTAGTCTAATTTGTTATGACATTATATAAGCAAACAATATATTGCACGTGTATCAGTCAATGACCAAATTCAACTTCTTGCAAAATGCAAGAAGTTGAATGCGAACGACACACTCTCCAGCAGCCAGGTTTTAACTGTCGCCTTACACTTAGTGCAAAAGCATGGGCGGGGTAGAGTGGGTTTTTCCGAGTACGCAGGCGTCCAGATAGATTCACACGGCGGGAAAACGCTATATTTCCGTGTGATAACACGAGGAAATATAGCATTTTCCCCCGTGTGA
>Ga0123352_10002687_pt1 | contig 25084 bp, 19 predicted proteins | sample TergutLab28metaG_FD_89700 | JGI IMG/M metagenome (GOLD analysis project Ga0123352, IMG submission 89700) | Labiotermes labralis P1 segment gut microbial communities from Petit-Saut dam, French Guiana - Lab288 P1 | ecosystem: Host-associated > Arthropoda: Insects > Digestive system > Gut ...
TAGTAACGAGAAGTTTAAAGAAAAATTTGGAAACTATACCAGGAAAACATTCGATAGATTCACTACAAAAGACAGCTATACTTGGAACATCACACATAATACGGAAAGTACTGCAATGTGAAGTTGGAAGCCTGAGCGGTAGGGATCACCGCTGGTTCAAGAGAAGTACCAGGAAGAAATGCCTGTGACAGGAGACATGCATATTGTATAATAATAATAATACAGAAATCCTAGCACACCCTACAGGCACCACATCATCAGCGAAGCCAACAAATTGAACAAAGCACCCCCACAAAAATTCAACTCTGAAGATGGTTACAAGATGAGTGAAGATTGTTTCACAGCTTTCCCTCCAAAACCTCTCCTTAGTGCCATCATACTTTCCCATTGCATAGCACCACATCCACCATACTTTTTCACAGTGCATTCAGAACCAACAGAATTGCCTCTATGTGGCTTACTTTTGTGGGGCAGGACCAAAGAGTAAGTCTGCCGATCAAAGGCAAGAACACCTGAGCAACTGAAACAACAAACGTGAGACTCTGCCACTGTTCTGAGTTACATTTTAAGAAAAAGTGTTATATCTTTGTCTTGAGGTTGTACATGTGTGCAAAATGCTGGCGCACACTGCTGAATTCTGTCAATAAATGGTAGTGTATAGGCTTTAAAATGATGCAAGAACTGCAGCCATATAGTATCCTACTTAGGACATACAGCTGTTTAAGTTCATGTATTCACCTTTGAATCACCACATGTACTCTTCTAGCATGGCAAGCCACATCCTCCTGACAAATGATGACCCTCAAGATGATGATATGCTACACATAATAAAATGATGAAACAGCTTCAATACAACACAGCTAAGTTTTTGCAGTGTGCTCTTTCCATGTCACCTGAACATATAGCATATGTCTATGGAACACAATGACAACTGCAGCTGCTTCGTAGAATTCACACTGGCTACTCTCCCTACAATACTTCAGTCACTATCATAAGGTAGCCTGCTGGATCTATACACTAACAATTGCAAATTATCTGTCAGCTTATGTGTACAATTTCCTTCATACCGAGATTAATATCTCTCAACATTTGGTGAAAGCCAACAGCAAGTCACTACAGAGTTGCCAACAGTAGCATGCCCTTAGTAATGTAGTACTGGTCTAACAGAATATCTGGTCCAGAGGGAAATCAATACCTTATCACAGTCTATGAACTCAGTACATATCACACATTAAATGAAAATACCATCACACTGATGTTCTTTTTTACTACACAATGGCTGACACTTTGCTACCATCATCAGCACCTACAAGCTACCACAACCTTCCATTTCAAGTGGAACCTTACTAGATGTATCTTATGGGTATTGGACCGTGCATCATCTTCATATTTGAATAAAGGTTGACCAACTAGATGACACTTGCTTTATTATCTACTGCTCAACATGTTTCAGACGTTAATACGTCCATCTACAGGAGCCTGCGACTATTTGTTGCGTTGTGTAGGCTGACTTGAGGTGTGCTGGTGTTATGCAGCAGGCTTGTCTGTTGGTGATGTGGTATCCAAGTGTAGTGGTTCAGCCTACACTCAGATACCACATCACCAACAGACAATCCCGCTACATAACACCAGCACACCTCAAGTCTGCCTACACAACGCAACAAATTGTCGCAGGCTCCTGAAGATGGACGTATTAACGTCTGAAACATGTTGAGCAGTAGATAATAAAGCAAGTGTCATCTAGTTGGTCAACCTTTATTCAAACTTACTAGATGTAGTTTACAATATGGCTCTGGGTTATACATATTTTGTACATGACACACCAGATGTGCAGCTGCTCACATCCTACTGCCGTGTACTCTATGGAGAAACTTCAATGGCACCACAACAATGTCAATTGTAACAATGGATGTGTTCTTTCTTGCTTTTTGATATGTGATGCGCATGTTTTAGAGGCCTTGAAATACATGAAACTGAGTCTTTATATGAAATCTGAGTGATAATGTACCGACATTGCATTTAGATACACAGGTAACTGTTTTATTGAATTACCACATACCTTAGACTGCAGTTAGTGGCTACATGCAAAATGTTTATAAGAAACCCAAATAAACTAAGACTGTCCTCACTAATGGTGTAGCCAGCACCTGTAGTGAGCAAATTACAATTTTAAAAGTTTTAGAAAAATTAGAAGAAGAACTACAGGATGGACAAGATAATGATAAATGCACTGCAATATACACTGACAGCAAGATAACTTTGGATTACTGCAAAACAAAATCAAATGGAACTGTTTGATAGAATTTATCGGAAACAAAATTATTGCACTGGCGCATTTAAAGTGAACTATGCATTTCGGCTGGGCAAAAGGACACGCAAGGATAGAGGGGAATGAGTTGGATTGACTCGCAAAAGAAGCTGCTGTGGAAGATGGACCAGTTGTGTATGACAAGATGCCAAGAGAGGTGATTATAATGTGACAGAAGGAAAATGGACTTCATATGTGGCAACGGCAGTGGACGAATAAGGCGGTAGTGACCAAAGTTTTTTTTTCCATCGGTGAGGAATAGGCTATGCGAGAAAATTCCTATATTCCCAGAGTTTACAACAATGGTAACAGGACATGGGAAACTAAGGCTATAGCTTCACAGATATGGACTAACAAATGATCCAATGTGCCGGTATAAAGATGAAAAGAAACAAATTACAAATCACTTAGTATTTCAATGTAAGAAATGATGTAACCAAAGGAATGAAATGATGAAACAAAAAAAAAACACTGGTGGCAATTGGCCTACAACAAATGAAACACTCACCAATAAGTATTTACAATTTTTTTTTTAATTTGTTACATCTGTAGACTTTACAGATCTGCAATGACACTTTACTATAAAAGATAGATCGCCAGATAGATAGATAGATAGATCCCAGAGATTGTATGTAAATATTATCAATTGTAAGTTTAGACATCAAAAATATTATCATCAGCATTATAACGAATCTCCACTATAGTTTTGTTATCATTAAATGTAGAAGTTATTGTAAAACTAAAGCTTAAGTTATGTGAAGCATGTAGTATTACCATGTAATTGGGCATGCTGTTAATACCAATTAAAAAAAGGGGAGGGGGGCACCTGTAGTGCAACCTGCCCCTCCCCTTCCTGTAGGTAAGCATCAGCCCAACTCTTACTTCAACTCACGTTATGCTCTACCTTTGGCCTTTGCACCAGCAGCATCAGAAGCCTGCACAAACGTCCGCTGAAGTCGGCCTTTCTGTTTCTCACGATACCTATCTGCTACTCCTTCAGACAGGCTGGCTACAAGATGCATTGTTTCTGCAGGGTATCTGCAAAACAAGTATTAGCCATCACATGCCAAAAATATCACAGAAAATATGTGATAAACTTTGAAGTACATTAAGAATATAATGAATTTCAAAACAAACTCACCGCAGAAAATATACATACATGCACATTAAAATTTTACTTTATCTTTCAACAAGTGTCACTATGACAAGACAGCAATTGCAAATGTTTCTACTCACAAATCAGAGGCATAACACATTATCATCAACCTATGCTGAAAGGAAAGTGTGGACATAGTTAAATTAAAGCACACAGACACATTACTCACAAAGCACAATGCCACCTTACGTGCCACTTCTATCAATCTGTCACTCATCCCACATTCAGAGAAAACTAAATCACTGCCCAGTGTTTTTCAGTTACAGCCGTTAAGTTGTACAATACACATCTAAGGACATCTCAGTGCTCAATGGAGCATTATGTACAGCTGTTCATAGCATCTGTTGGACCATAGTCAGACCGACGGAGACTGCTAGGTCCTCATTATATACTTTTTGGTACACAAATCATGACCATTCAAACATGCATGCTGGAGTTGGATGCAGTTTCACATATGGTTGCTATATGGGCCTGCATACAATCACGTGGATGATTATGGCACAATAAGGAAACAACGAATCGAAGTCTCAAAGTATTTCATCACAGAATGATCAATTTTCAACAGCAAATTGAAGAAATGGATGGCCTGATTCTCTGGAAATCTCACTTCACATAAAACACAGGCACTTTTTGTATTATAATCCATGTGTATTACTATTCAACATCAGTTTGTCAACTTATGTTTGGAGCATAAACACTGGGAGTCCATAAACTTGTATGGCCACATTTCATGTGTGGTTGCTACAAAGTAGTAATGTACTACTGCGCAGGTGAAGAGGCAAGAAAGTGGGGGAAGTGGCATTAAGTTTCCTTAATCACAACGAAGTCCACAACTTACTTCCAACCCCTAATCTAAAATATAATTCAGCACAAAGTCTAATTGTGACATTCTGTGACAAAAACAATATAAATAAAGTTCTGAAATTATGATGCATTACAACAACTGCGTTAGTTGCTGTCAAAGGTTCAGCATAGCTAATACATAATTCAGTCAGTGCTATAAATATCGTAACTAAACTAACTCCACGGGGCAAAATCCTTCTTGTGATGCTACTAGTTGCTCACCTGCTCAAGAAATACCTATATCACAAAAACCCAAATATTCACATTATAACCTTAAAATTTACCTCATCTTAATGTTACACATGTGTGTTTTTCTCACACAAGATATTTAGAATTGAAATGGGATACATGGCTGAAAAACAACAAACTTCAAGTCATGATCTGGTAAGTTCAGCAACTGTCTGGAGTAGCACAACAAATGTCATGTAACTGAAATTCATTAAACAATGCATACATGGAACTCTCTCAACATATAAATTTCCATTACTTACCTGCATCCTAAAAACTCAATGTTGGTAAACACTTGGGCAAGACAAACCAACCGATCCTCTGGAAACTTGTCCTTGTGTGCCAACATAAAACTTCTCCTTAGTTCCCAATGTTCATCAGACTCATGTTCTGTTTTGTATTGATCCACATCCCAGTCTGCGTCAAAACTCATCCTGATGCACTCTTTCTACAAAATTAAACACAACATAGACCATCACAATCCAATACCAATTTTTGCATGCTCAAGTTATTACAATAAAAAATACAATTAGGTGATTACTGAATGATAACTAGCAGCAGAAAACCATGTCTTCAGAGAAATATATGCCCCAGTCCTGAGCAGTTGACAAGTCCCACACAGACTACCCTTGGACTGAACGCAGGCTTCAGCAATGAGAAACTGCTAACACCTAACCTATGACACGATCGTGGTTCAATATATGACCGCCTGGAGTATTTCATTGTTTTTTTAAAGCATTATGTAAAAAATAGCCCCCATTCCAGCAAGGTATTAACGAACTTCTCAGTGTCGTACAATGTTCCACCTGTAGTACCGTGTTGAAGATGTGGGAGTCTCTGTCCCTTTACCATCCTGCAGACTACAGGGAAACTAATTTCTCCTGTGGCTGTATGAAGACTCTACCCTGCATCTCTTTTTCTCCACACTACCAGAGCAATGTTCCAACGTACACCAGTAACCCCACTAGCAATACATTCACAGGTTTCACAGAGTTGTATATAGGGCGACATATCTGAGTCCATTCTAATCTTACTGAAGGTATCAAGGTCTACGTCTTATTGTTGAACCCCACTCTCCAAGCGTTGCCAATAGGTTTGCAAATTCCTTCTGCCAAAGTTTGCATATTCAAAATCATATTATACAAGACCTTTGATGTTGGCAGTAATTCCTTTGAAAACAATGTACACAAAACAGATTTCAAAATTATATTTCTCTTCGAAACAAGTAAATTATTTATTCCATGCACAGCACAAACGCCATCAAAGACGCCATTGTACGTATCATGGGCAAGTGGGTACTATGACACAGACACGGATCTTATGTATTACCTGAGGATCCTACAGACCATGGATACAGACGACGGCCACGGCCACGAACCTAAAGGCTGAGCAGGTGGCATAGAACGCAAAAGAACGGCACAGACCATACCATTGAATGGATCAGGAGTCATAATTACCGTGGATAACGTGGTGACCAGCACTGGAAGAAACGTTCACAGTCATCTATGGCGCACAATCGGTGCTATATCCTTCTGCAACTTCAGCTTCGGTGGCTCTATCGACAAAATAGTTCCTGAAGTCTTTCGGCATGTTGCGCGGCATGGGTTGGTAGTTGGTTGCCGATGTTTGAGAACCACATATTGGTCCTTGACCCTTGATGACTGGCCTGGAATGTGGTTCTGAAACGTCGGCAGACAACTACCAGCCTAAGCCGCTCAACATCCAAAAAGAAGGGAAAAGCTCGACTACATCGCGTCGGAAGTCTGTCATCTCACAAAACGTTTAATAAGGCACCATTCCGTCCACCGAGTTTTCCAGTATACTGTTTTGGCTAGAAATGGTAATATCAGCCAACAAAAAATAAATTGGATTCCTGATGGTGTGTAATAAAGATTAAGACCGGCTCACAAGTAGTTACCGACGATGTGCGGAAGCTTGCTGCCTCTGTCCTCAGGGTCTACGATGCCCGAGAAAAATATTTACATCTGTCCTTTAAACATGTATTGCATCTTACTTACGTACTCCATGGAGCTTGAGAACGTAACTGGTTCTTAGCTAGTCAAGAAATTCCCCGCATTTTATGGAACTCGAAGGTTCATTACCGCATTAACAAGTGCCCGCCACCTGTCCCTATCCTGAGCCAGCTCGATCCAGTCCATGCCCTCACATCCCACTTCTTGAAGATCCACCTTAATATTATCCTCCCATCTACGCATGGGTCTTCCAAGTGGCCCCTTTCCCTCAGCTTTCCCCATCAAAATCCTGTATATGCCTCTCCTCTCCCCCATACATGCTACAAGCTTCACCCATCTAATTCTTCTTGATTTGATCACCCAAACAATACTGGGTTAAGGATACAGATCATTTAGCTCCTAATTTTGTAGTTTTCTGCACTCCCTTGTTACCTCGTCCCTCTTAGGCCCAAATATTCTCCTCAACACCTTATTCTCAAACACCCTCAGCCTACCTTCCTCCCTCAATGTAAGTGACCAAATTTCACACCCATACAAAACAACAGGCAAAATTATAGTTCCGTATACCTTAATCTTTAAATTTTTGGATAGCAAATTTGAAGACAACAGATTCTGCACCAAATGATAGCAAGTATTCCCTGACTTTAATCTGCTCTTAATTTCTTCCTGAATAGATCTTTGATTTGTTACAATTGTTCTCAAATATCTGAACTCAGCTGCCCTTTCAAAGGAACTGTTATCAATCTTTATACTGTGACCTTATCTTGCATTCTGATCTCAAGATAAGACCATGTACTTAGTCTTATCAATAATTACTTCTAGTCCAGTCTCTTTACTAGCAATAACAAAAACTTCTGAGTTTTTCTTTATAGTATGTACACTTCCAACCAGCATACCATGTATTGTATCTGCTTACCAAAAAATGTTTGGAATGTAAATACATTATATTCTGGAGGAAGATTAAAATACTTTGGAAGTTATTTCATGTTGGTAGGTGTTTAGGAGGAGCTTATGTTCTAAGCCAGGCCCACCCAATCCATTGCTTGCAGACAACAGTTTGTCTGTGACACGGTGTTGTGTTGCCCCATGGAGATATTTGAAATGGGGTAAGTCTTTAGCCCTAACCCTGGCAAAGCCATGAAGAAGGCCAAAGCAATTTTGAGAACTTATGAGTTGTTTATTTATAGAAACCTAAATTCCTAATCAATTCTGTAGTAATGTGCTAGGAATAGCGATGCCCCAGCATAAGTTGCGAATTGCATCTTTTACAAATTTTTCCTAATCAATATATTTTATTGCACATGACGTACAGAAAAACACACACATAAAATCACTGTACATTTAATTATTCATATACTTAAACATTCTTCATTCCGCGCAGGAATTTCATGTTGCCTGTACGCACACCAAATATTGTCAAAGTTTCCTGCACCACATAAAGGGCAGTACAGGCATGGTCTGAGCAGTGTGCACCATAGAACTAAGGCAAGGCTGTGTGACATGTCACTCTAACACAATACTTGTTCCTAATACTAATATAAAAACATGCCAAACATACACTTCTAGTGTTAGATCAAACAATAATTATATCACAAAGCCATCACCATTCCTGTATACAGTAAAAAAAGAAGACCCAGAGGGGGAGAAGAGGTATTGCTGTACTCTTTGTTTAACATCTGCTGTCGATCGGGTGAGTGGTTAATGCCTCGCGCTACCCACTTCACTCCCAGGACAAAGAACCAATACTCACTGTACAGGAAGATGGGTGGGCCCCACGGCCAGTCCGGACAGTCTCACCTCAACCAGGATTCAATCCTGGACTCTCCGGCCCGTCGAAAGTCCCTCTACCAACTGAGCTATCCCTGCCCACATACATACAGTTCGTGTTTTTCTAAAAATTCATATTTTTTTAAGCCTGCATTATTGTACAGAGTAGAAGTATGGTAGATTTTTTGAATGTTGGATTAAACAATTTTAAAACCTGGTTTAAATCTTCTAGACACCCACAGGTCATATCTGTGTTTTTACTGCTATATTTATTTTACATTGCTATCAGTCATTAAGATTATACTGCATTAAAAACCATATTTCTTAGAAATAGGACAATGTATGCTGTGTTGCACTGTCACTCTTGTTTAATGATTGGGTAAAAAAACCCAAATCATCATTTCAACACTCTGTCTGTCCCAACAAGATAAAACAGCCACTGGAAATCATAAAGTTGTCCACATGCTTACTTAAGCACCATGCCACTAAGGCATGCAGAGGAGCAGAGATATATATCAAAACAGGAGTGAGAGGGATCAGGGCTACTGGACAGAACCAGCAGTACCTTATACGCAAGCGAATATCATGATCTAATTTTACAAAAACAGTTGCTTGCTGGTTGCAGTTGTATATACAGCCGTCCACATTAACAGCAATCCCTATTTCTTGGCTGCACTTTTAGTAGTGATAATGAATATGTAACTGGAGTACAAGGCTTATTGTCTGCTTGGTAAACATGTTATGTCTGAAATGTTCACACTCATGATTTTGCCTCTTGTTTAGCATGGACGTTAAAAATGGCCTCACTCACTGAGGTAAGAACACAAACTGAGGGTGTTCAGGAACAAGTGCTGATGACAATATTCGGACCATGGGACAGGAAGTAACATGATCATAGAGAAAACTGCGTAAGGATGAGCTTAATAATTTGTACTCCTTGCCAAATTTGAGTTTAGCAATGAAATAAAGGATGATAAGGTGGGTGAAGTATGTGATATACATGGGAGAAAATAAAAATGCATACACAATTTTAGTGGCATAAACTGAAGGAAGAAGACTGTTTAGCCGCGGCAGGTACGGCCAATTGCATGTCTCAGCTGTCTTAAGAATGGAGGATGTGCTGTCAGTACCCAATGCTTAGGAGTTTAGACGGTGCCCAGAGCCAGTCCATACATACATTAAAGAGAAAAGTCTCTTGCCTCTACACAGCTATATCATATATTACTAATAAGCCTGCACAATGATTTTCTTTAGATTTTGATTTAATAGTGGTAACTAATGGTGCCAGACAAAATTTGTATTGCAGACAGATCATAAACATGCCCAGATAGTGTATCTTAAATATCATTTTAAGTGTAGAATGTGAAACTTTGAATATATCTGACAAATTTAATGCATACAGGACCAGCAATAAGTTCATGACAACAAAACTGCAGTAGTCCCAATACACATGTAGTACTACAAGTCTATCTAACAGGGAAGCAAGCGTCTGTGAGTTCTGCTAGGAACTTTGTGTTAACTTTTGAAACTACATAGAGCAACGTTAAGTGCCACTTAGCTATAATACTTCTATAGTGACGAAAACAATTTAGATCAGTCAATAAAACTGACAGGTACAACAACATTACGGTCATCTCCCATAACCCAGCCATTTCCCTAAAACCCATCTTAATGTTATCCTACCAATTTATCTTGGTCTTTCCAATGGCCACCTAAAATAAACTTTTCCATGAACTACAGGAATTTCCTGTCTCCATATTTAGTCCATCATAATGTAAGTGAGATCTCAAGTTATCAAGATAGTTGCTAAAACATACTGTCTTGTACTATATAACACCATGTAGTTTCATATAAAATTACAGATGTTCTTCTACTAGTCTTCTTCCACAACATCACTAAATTTCCAACAGACAACACAGCATGCATTCCAGATGGCAGTCTGCATTCTTCATAACCTTGCTTTTTTCACTAACCTGACAACACTAGTTGAGCTGTACCAATCTTGCAGATTCTGTATGTATTAAATCAGAAACTGTATAGGGTCATCAGTCCTCAGTTCATCCCTTTCTAAAAATTTTGTTTCAAAATGGTTGTATTGCATATTCTTCAGAACAACAAGCCGTATGCCAGAACCAAAGAAAACTTTAAATAAAAAACTGCCTTATATATTTTGAGCTAAACTGCTTTGGAAAGTAGACAGAATAACAATAAGTACGTCTTAAATTACAGCAGAATTCCTTTAATCCTACATCTGACAATCTAGCACTTGAGGGCCGTAGTCCCGAGTTGGAAGTTTTGCTTTTTACCAGAGAAAAAGCTTTATCAGTGAGACAAGCAGATCTCAGGGACACCTTCAAAATGGCCTCCAAGAATGTCTGTACCTCAACCATTGTGGTATCTCCTGACTCCCCGTTTCCTGCTCCATCATATTTTTCAGCCACAAAGACTCCAGAAAAGACAGATGAGGACCCCGATGACCCTGAACCAGCAGCAAAATGAGATATTCAAATGGAAAGTATAGAAGAAGTAACCAAAAATTACCTGTATGAACTTAGGTGAGTACAGGTACCATCTGATACACTGAATATTCGATAATTTGGCACATATCCAGACCCAAGCAAGTCAGATTAATGGAATTGTACTGTAATTCTATTCCTTACTTTAACTCCAACCTAATTTCTGTTAATTACTCTTGTTTCCAAATACCTAGAGAGAGTATCTTACAAGATTTATTATCTCTAATTACAGTAATTAATAATAATCTAAGCAAAAGAATGACATCAGGAAGTTCAAATTTATCACTGTGATATAAATCAATATTGTGGTCTTCTGGAATATGCTCACATGGCACATGGGTACCAACTTTCAGTGAAACCCCCACATATCTGAATGTGGAGACAGAGGCTCCTGTCTCCCAGACTATGTGGCATCAATACAAAACATAACATATTACTCACAACTTGGCTGCAGCCCATCACTAATAGTATACTGCAATTCCCTTCACCTTAAAAATTGTACGGAAACACCCACCAAGTTGCAGAGACACTGGTATTACATTCAACATTCCAGACACCCAGTGTCTACCTGCCTACCTTGTACATCAAGGTCATGTTTCAGAGACAATAGCTCAGACATGATGTAAGAGTAGACTGGAATGTCACACAGCTGACACTTTAGGAAGTATTGGAGCACTGGCATATAACTGTCAGTTCCTGGCTAAATCTTTATGACCATGTCTGTATACAGAACTGGCATACAGTGTCCCTATACTTAACTTAGCGCCACAAATTGCAGCTGTGTAAATGAATGTAGGAACAGCTCCATGCTTTCTTACATGTGGAGGTGAGTGGTCAGCTTAATGTTCCAGTCTCTTTACCTCTGGTGAAAGAGACCCAAAAAGGCAAAAATATCTCAGATTTAATCATTTCTAAAATTAAAGAGTACTTTGCAGCTTGCAACTGGCAACACCACAAAGCATTTCTAGTCTAGTGGTACAACACATTAGACGAGACAGGCAATGCATGTATAACATAACATTTTGGCACGTCTGTGCTACCATTGTTGCAGTGTAAAATCATTAAGTATTACATATTCTCAGTGTGTGTGTGTAGCCTTAGGTACCCAGTATGCTATGTGCATTTACCTTACTGTTATCTGTAGCCTGTCTGGCTCAACAATACTTTTCCACAGTTATCTCACAAACAGAACAATTTAAAAAAAAAAAGTTATTGAGCAAAAAAATGTGTTTTGATTTCCTCTATAACTTTTGTCTGAAACATTTGTCATTCTGAGAAGAATTGGGCAAGATATGATAAAAAATGTACATTGCTATTCAAGTAAATTAGTCATTCTTCTTGTCTGATTTTAATGAAACTTGAATCTACTTGAAAGATTGTCAAAAAATACTCAAATATCAAATTTCATGAAAATCTGTCCTGTGGAAGCCGAGTTGTTCCATGCGGACAGACATGACGAAGCTAACAGTCCCACACCTAAAAATCCGTTAAATATCTCAAAATAATTAGCTACTCCAGTAAATGGTGGTGTGAGTTCTCATTAAGCTGTTAATAGGTCCATTGGTATATGTTCTCAATTCTCACAGTTTTATTGACATCACCTACCTTAAAAAGTATCCCCACACAGGGTCAAAATAACAGGCACTGGGGTATAGTTGTTCTAGGACCCTGTCATTGAACTCTCACATTTTATAGGAAAGATAATATTAAAATGAATCTTCACGAAATAGTAAGGAAGGGTATGGAGTGGACCTACAGGTTCCACCAATTATCGGACATTTCTTCATTAGCTAAGGAACTAACAGCTTCTCAAGGACTGTGAATTCTAAGGTTCATTTTTTAACTCAATCCCAAACAAAATCACATGCCATTAATATTCAAATGCTCTGGAGACGTGTGTTTGCATTAGCTGCAGGTCACTGCAATACATACGCGGTTGATTTTCCAACACCAGACTGCCTGAATTTAGTTCTGTCCCTCAGTTCCTACCATGTCATGAGCGGGTGGGGGGGAGGCAGATAATCTTTCCTTAGTTTGACATTTATTTCAGGGGAAACAGCTTCTTCTGTCTACTTGATACAAACTATTCTGAATGAGCAGCTTATTTACCAACTTTCAACAACATATCCCAAAACATGCATAACTTGAACCCAGAATGTAAAGTACTGCTTTTGTTCTACGAAGAACCACAGACAGGCAGCCAAACTTCCCAAAGTGATACATATGGTTATTTTCTGTTGTCTTCCTTTTGTCAATGAAACACAGTTTGGAAGTTGGCTCTACTTTTGAAATGTTAAGTTTCTTTGACAAAAATGATATTACAGAAAATATCCCATATATATAACAAAACTTTTTTGTGCATATTTCAGATTTATCTAACACAACTTATGATCCCATATGCTTTGATGGTTCAATTTTGGTTTTGAACATTTCAATAACATCTCAAAAATGTCACCATGACATGTGACGTATAGATATGTAACAGTTTGAAATGCAGCATAAATCCCCTTGCACTGTTGACAGAGTCACATTTTTAACATTTTAGGTTTTAGAAAGAGGGATCATGTGTGGGTCTTAATGTATGCCTTAAAAATAATACACAACGTTGTGTTTTGGCATTACACCACTGGCAACCATGAGAAATAATAATAACAAGGAATGGTCCAGTTGGTATGCAACCAGACTGTCTTGGTACCATTCATGGTATCACAATACCTATTGCACAACTAATCTCATATTGTCACATCCACAGCTGCGTGTTTCTGTTCAGTGTTAAGGCTTTGCTACCACGATAAGATGGGAGATTCAACACACTATTCATTCTTATAATAAAAGCTAACGAGATGCATTATTTCTCAAATTATTTTGTTAAAGAACTCTACATGTTTCGGACAGATCTACTGTCCATCATCAGGAGTCGTAATGCTGTATTCACAGCAACAGATATTTGTCATACTAGTTATGTTGACTGTCTGCTAGCAGACAGTCAGCATAACATGTAGAGTTCTTTATCAAAATAAATTTGAGAAACAGTGCATTCGTTGGCTTTTATTGTAAGAATATATCATGACGCACGGTCCCCTGAACGTCAAACACTATTCATTCTTGCATTTTACTGTCACGGCTCAAGCCTAATTTTTTTCAGGAATTTTGACATTTCTGCATCTAAGTTCTCTTCCATTTCACAGTACAAACACCTGATACATTTAAAGATATAAACTGGGTGAAACATTTTAATTTTGATCAAAATTTTGCTTGCAATCAGATACAGTTCTCTGAATTCGGCAGGTTACATCTGTTTCATAAAACGGCAATTATATATTTAACATAAATTTAAGTTTTAAATATTACTTGTAGATATAATTTTTAAACACATACAAACATAATTTTGAACACACATATTTATAATCTCTTAACACACTACATTTTTTATGTCCAACTGCAACAGTTCACAAATTCTTATTATGGTATTCAGAAGAAAATTCTAATAAAGTTTTTAATGTATCATGACTGAAACCCTAATAGTTTCTGTAACTGTCATACACAGTTCTAAACCTGTTGTTCAGTCTCCATCAATAAGAGCTCATGTGTGCAGCTAATGCTGACATAACAGATAAAGAACAAGGCAGGTGCTGTTCATATAATGTAACACTGAGGCACATTCATGCAACAACTGTTGTAGTGAAGCAAATAGTATTACATATTCTGAGTGTGTGTTTGTAGCCTTAGGTATCCAGCATGCAATGCGAATGCACCATACGGTCATCTGTGGCCTGTCCGGCTCTACAATGGTCTTCCACATTATCTCATAAACAGCACGATTTACAATAGAGTTACTGAATATAAAATGCGTGTTTTGATTATCCCTATAACGTTTGTGTGAAACATATCTCACTCTAAGAAGAACTGAATGAGATATGGTCAAAAATATCTACTGGTCTTCATATCAAGTACCCATTAATATTGTCCGATTTTAATGAAACTTGGAAGCTTCTTGACAGATTTATTGAAAATACTCAGATACTAAATTTCATAAAAATCTGCCCTGTGGGAGCCAAGTTGCTCCATGAAGACAGACAGATGGATGGACAGACATGACACAGCTAATAGGCACTTTTCACAATTTTTCTAATGTGCCTAAAAATGAACACCTGCATTACATAATTTTTTAAGAAAATTACTCCACTGGATGGAAAACACAAACAGCCCTATTCTGTAAGCCTCTTCATATTTATAAGAAGTGGTTAAATATGTTTCCAGAGCAAAAGTTATATTGCAAATTACAACAGTAACAGAATTAAAAGAAAAAAAAAAAACTTCATTTACACAGGTACCAAAACATTTTGAAATCCAGTGTACTGAGTAATATGCTACAAAGACAAAACATAAACATAATTCTAACACAAAAGTGTGATATAAACAAGTTCCATGTCAAGTTACATTTCTAATCAAATGTCGTTATGTGCCTATCTTACCAAACATGCTTCAAGGTGTTCTTGTCACAGAGTCCAATTTAAACGGGTACAGTATGACATTTTTGCCCCCCCCCCCCTCCACCCCAAAAATAACTGTGGACAGACATCTGAAATGCTGACTTGACAATAAAACCTTCTGCTTGAACCACAAGTGTGTTTTGATGGTTTATATAACAAATTTAAATTTCGGGCAAAACTAGTTCATGTTCTGCTGTCCGATTTTATGCAGCTCTATGTGAAGTTTTGTGGACTGACAGCAGGCATGTGGCAATGACATGGGAAAAAAACTGACATAGTGTATGTTGTTCAAAAGATGAATGATTTGCTTTTTACCAAAACATAGTTGTAGACACTCATGTGCTAATGAGTTAAATCAAGGGGGAGGGGGGGGGGAGATGTTGTTCATGTCAACCTGTCTCTGCAGAGATGGCAAACACTGCAGAAAGCAGGATATATAACACCTACTTCTTTCTCACAAAGCGATAATCTCAAAGTACACGAAGCCAAATCTCCGGGTTCATAGCAAGAAAAAATTAATACATGAAAAATAACATAATTACACTTTTATTAAAAGCAACCAAATCACAAGAACATCAGATAAATTAACTAAAAATAAAGCAACCAGGACCTGAACCTCAATTCACCAACAATCCTACAGTAAAACAACAACCTGACCACAAATTAAGAACATGTCCCCAGTAAAAATTCTTAACTCTTCATAAAATTGCATATATATATATACATACATACACACCCATACCCAACTAAATTATATGTACATATTACATGTATTCTGTTATGACATAATATCAATCCTTAATATCATATTGGACTAAATAATTAAAATGCATACAAGCATTTGGAATGATTTGTACATAACACACATTCTATTTTACATCAATATTAATTTAAAAATAGCATATTTATATTAAATATTAAAGTACAAAGTCCACATTATTTACACAAAAAAATGCAAATGTTTACATCACACAGATGTAAAGTTTATACTTTCAATTCCATTACTTTTTAAGATTTTTATAACTATATGTAGAGCTTAACAAGTCTTGTGTATTTCATACTGTACAAAAATAGTCCTAAATGAGCAACAATATCATAATGAGCATGCTCTGGCACCATCAATATCACTAATCAGATTCAAGTTAAAACACTTTTGTGATGAATACAATCCTAGCAACAGGCAGCATGCTACAGCTCTGCATCAGGAACTAAAGGCACCGTATTGATTATGTAAGAATGTACAGTTACACCGGTACAATCGACTTTCACTTTTGATCTTTTGCTGTTTGAGAAAGTTAGCCTTGGAAGTTGAACAGAATAAGAATGTGGAGGTCAACCACAATATAACATTTTCTCAGAGCAAATCACTTACCTAGTCACCCACCACCCAGGAAATTAAATACTGGTATTTGGCCACAATCTCAAGCACACAAAAGCTGCATTTTTGTGCTTCTGTAGGAACTCTCAAAAGTTCATGTTACTGTGTATAACCATTTGAACACACACATTCTTCCTGAGAGGTTCTTAACAGAACTGGTGGCTTAAATTTCTTCTGTGACACCAGTTTTTCAAGACCTTCCCCTGCATATGACACCAAAGGAGAAATCTCACAAATCACAGGGGTCCCATTAGTTTCCACAAAGCCACCAGCTTCTTGAATATAATGGCGATGTAGACAGAAAATGCTATTGCGGCACGTTGTGGGATTCTCTTTCTCTGCTGTATCTGCATTCTTAAGGGGACTAAATTCCTCTTCTCTTTTCACCTCCCATATCACAAATTGATCTGCATATGGAAACACATCAAACACAAATTTCTCCATCTTTATCCCGTTTTGTTCATCAGGCTTATGACGCTGGCCATTAACATCAACATAGGGAATCTTCTTCTTAGCCGCATGAAGCTGCAGGCTCCCTTCAAATTCGTTTGCAATTTTGCGAAGAAACTCTGTGGTGAAAAAATGATTGCAAATATTGCCAGCACTGAAAGTTAGTTTCCCATCAATATTAAGCTTCTCAGCTGTCTTCGATGTTATTTCACTATATTCTACAACCTGGTACTGCCCATCAACTTTGCATATGACACCCACTGCTTCGTTTGGTGTCACTTTGTCAACTACTTTTGCTCCACATTCTGCTTTCTTCTGTACACAGTAGCCAACGAACACAGGATCTGCTACTTTAACAAGAATGTTATCTACAGCATGTGCATGCAAATACTTTATGCCTCTCTCTTCCATATCATCCAAAATTTTCATGTCTCGCAGTGCTCTATAAATTCCTCCATTGCCATCAGGAGCTCTTGATATTTTCCATTTTTCATCCATGATTATTTTGCCATCCAATGTAAAACAAGGAAGTACACCTTGTTCAAACATATGTATATTACTTTCATTCAGACCAAAAAAATTGTGTTTCTTGAAGAACTCTTCTGTTGCACCCTTCGTTGCTTCACTTGTCATTATGTACCATGTAATATTTCTGCGTTTACCCGTTCTGTTATATGCCAGGTCTTCCAATCTCCTGATTCTTTCTGCCTGCAGTTGAAATAATGATTTGCGTGAAGGAAGACCGACGTCGTACATACCTTTCGGATATGACACTCCCAATCTGGTACCCTGACCACCTGCCAAAAGGAGAACAGCTACTTTTCCTTCGGAAATTTGCAGGAAGCCTTCGTCTTCGTAAGACATCAGTTCTTCTCTGGTGGATCTACGAACTCCCCCATACAATTCTGGCGGTATTGGTTCCATACGGCCATCCAACTTCGACTGGTCTCTGTTCAAAGTCTTCATACCCTCTTGGAAGTATGAACATACTTCTGCCACGTTCACTTCTTTAATTTCATCGCACAGTATTGTCTTTTGTTCCTCCGTTAATTCGTTCCAAAACTGTAAAATGTGTGACTGACTGAACTTTCCTAGTTCTTCGCTGAATGTTTCGAACTCTGACATTGCTAACCACTACAGATAATAGGCTAAAAACAATAACAGCCTGTGCCTTTCTCCGCTAATATGCCCTGTCCACTCTCGGCGAAAGCTGATAGCCGAATGTTGGCTCTCTCCCATGATACTTGACATCTGACGTTTGTTATATACCAGGCAACCCAAGACTAGTCTGCCACCTCCACTACCACGCTTCCACACACACGTACACAACACTCTAAACCACAGATCTAGCCCATAGTCACACGTCGCTGTCGCAGACGACTCGACCTGCATACTCCAATCGCGCAGGTTTACCCCTCCCACGCATCCACAGCCCACTTGATGTGTCTCACTGCCTTCTGGATCTTATAATGTCACTGTTACGACTATAACTGCGAAACGCAAGCAGTTGGTAGCGTGGCCGAGCGGTCTAAGGCGCTGGTTTTAGGCACCAGTCCGAAAGGGCGTGGGTTCGAATCCCACCGCTGCCAGAAGTTTTATGGGCATGCTTTTTATCATAAAATTTTTCTGATAAATTATTACATTAAGTTATGTGCTTGCTGACTTACGATTACTGCAAAATATAAGGGACACAATTGCCATTTCGGCAACTACAGACACCCACTTGACAAACATTAATGAAATCAAGACAAATCACTATGATTGTATATAATGTAACAGCTATGTATTAAAGTTAATAACTGCATTAAAATGTAGTAACTGCGTACATACCTAGTAGCATTTAAGGTTTATTAGATATAAACAATGTATTGAATGGCCACAATTGATTTTGGCTTCACACAGTTAATTTCTCCAAGAGTGCTGTGTAATTTGAGTACACCCAGTGAAAAAAGTCTTTAAAAAATCTGTACTGGGATTGTTCTTGACAGTATGCTGTGACCACTTATTTTCCAGCTTGTCACTCTCACATCACCGCAAAAATCAACACCATGTAACAGTAATGAATGGGACTGTTCTTGTAAGGCTCATTGTTGAATTGTGAAATATTGTACATTTTAGTGCTCCATTGCATGTTAATGCTGTTAACAGGAAACAGAGTTGCAAGCGCTGCACAAGTAGGGGGTTCATATTATTTGAACTATGCCCGAACATGCAGCGCCATCACCTCAGAGTTGGAAAAACCCTAAGAAGGCTTAAAGTTGCTAGGTTGGTTTTATAAATTTTGGCTGATTGAAATACAAAGAGACTCACTTGCTCACGGACCGAGGTAGTGTTTGTTTGTCAACTTGATGTGCGTTTCTGACTGTATGGTGCCTACTCAATGAGGAACTTTACAAGAATTATAACAGTGATTTAAAACAAAATTGGCAATTATAAGAGTGACTAAAATGACAAAGTGCTGTGGTTTGGTTTTGTTAAAAGGTGAGTCTTGTTGACTGTGCAGAAATTATTATTCGGTTAAACTTCGTTCATGAGTTGAGCAATTTTGAAATTTTTACTTGTTGAACGATAGAATTTTAAATTCAAAATTAACTAACTTACACTACGACACAGAAAGAGGTGAAACAACTACTTTAACTGAATTTTAGATTTAAATTTTGCACATATTAGGAATATACTGGATTACTAAAAGTGCTTAGATATTTTATTGGTAACTTAGGATATAAGTACATTTATTTGGAATTTGAATACTATTGAGATTTTGTTATATTATCCTTGATCCCGAATTTCGAATCCCCGGGAATTAAATTGACAATACGGGTAGAAGAGTTATCATCTGGTGGCAGCGATTCATGGTATGTAATGTGTATTTTATAGAGTGGGAATTTTGTAGAACAATTCCGCTCAGTGCCGATATCGCGGTATTAGTGTGGGCACACTATACGCGGGGGCACTACATAACTTAGACATTGGAAGAGTAAAATTGAATTTAAAAAATAAGCACTTGATCTTCCCAAGGGTGTTATTTTAAGGAGTGGAGGTAAAGAATGGGTTCCAACCTCCCTATCCTTCTCCCAAAAATGGATCAGTGTGATTCTGATACACTATTAGAACTGCTTGCAATATGAGTGCATCAATATTGAATCTATTTTTAGAGTCTTCTTTTTAAAGTTTAATAATTTTTAAAAAGTTCTAATGGTTCAGCTCAGTATTGTTGACAGGCATGCCTATATTGAGAAACATGATGTTCACTGTCACTTCACTAGCTGTTTAAGCTGTGTGAATTACTTTTGTAGAGATATGGTACTTACTCTATGTTCAACGACATACACAGCTACATACATTTTCCAATAAGTACAGCCATCAGAAAGCAATGGAAGCAACTGAAATGGAAAGCTCATGTACATTTATTAGGTTTAAAAACAAAGTATTCTATCCTATTAAATCACTTAAAGAAGTTATGAGTTCTTGTATGCTAAGATGTATTCATCACTCTAAATTTCCATCACTATGAAGATATGGTATAATTTGGGGGGGGATACTGGTACATCTTGTAGACAGCCATGTAAGGGTTATATGATACTTACAGTGACTTCCCTGTATGTGCCTGGAGTGATATGTTGTGTAACGACGTATAAATTCTTACTGGAGCAGAATGTTCATGTACATGATTATAATACAAGGGAAAAAATTGGTTTACATGGGAATTCAATTATATAATAAAGTGCCAGTTAATACAATAAAGTTGATCAAATACAAACCTTTTAAAAGAAAATAAAAATCTTGTTTGATGAATGATTTTATTCAATAGATTAATTTTTATTTTATGTTTTTTGCACTGTGCATTGTAATATAATTATACAATATAAACAACAAAATGCACATTTCATAAATTAATACTTTTATTTCTTGATGGATTCTACATGTTTCGAACCCAAGGGTTCATCTTCAGGAAAACGGCTGTGTATAGAGTCATGGTATGGTACCTTTTACATGCATCAGTATAAGTAGTCAAGTAGGTAGAAGAGTGCTTGTACTGATGCATGTAAAAGGTACCATACCATAACTGTATATACAACCATCTACTGAAGATGAATCCTTAGGTTTTAAACATGTAGAAGACATCTTTTAAATTAAAATATTAATCTTGGAAATGTGCATTTTATTGTTTTCTATTGTATTATAAATTTCATCTTACTGATTAGATGACATGCAGGAAAAAGACAAGATACCTTATACCTTGACAAGTTCAATATCCACCTTGTATCATAATAAAATAAATAAATAAATATGCTCTAGTATTTTATATTATTATATTGTATTTTAGTGTTTTGTGCTGATGTTGTAAAATATTGTTATTATTAATAGTATTATGTTTAATATGTTATGCTGTACATGTCCATAGTCACATGTATGGCTGGTTGGATTGAATAAAGAAAAGAAAAGGAAAGGAAAGAAAAGAAGAGAAAAGAAAAGAAAGGAAAAGAAAAGGAAAGGAAAGGAAAGGAAAGGAAAGGAAAGGAAAGATAAGAGAAGAGAATAGAAAAGAAAAGGAAAGAAGAAAAGAAAAGAAACGGAAAGAAGAAAAGAAAAGGAAAGAGAAGAGAAAAGGAAAGGAAAGAAAAGAAAGGGAAGGAAAGGAAAGGAAAGGAAAAGAAAAGAAAAGAAAAGAAAAGAAAAGAAAAGAAAATGAATGAAAAGGAAAGAGAAGAGAAGAGAAAAGAAAATAAAAAAGAAAGGAAAATAAAAGAAAAGGAAAGAGAAGAGAAAAGGAAAGAAAAGGAAAGGAAAGAAAAGAGAAAATAAAATAAAATAAAATAAAGGGAAGACCCACAGTAGCAAGAAACATGTGTTAGGTTTGCCTACTCACTGCATGTTCTTGATCATTATCCCCCATTGGCCTGCCAGATGAGAACACTGGGCTTCAAGAGCATACTACGAGTAGATACCATGGTCACTCATCACATCAACAGAGAGGGGCAGTCCACAAAACATTCAGCATTAAACCCATTTTCATGCAACTTTGAAGATTTAATTGCAAACAGCTCTGTTCAAAATTTATGTCTTACACGCATTACAAGAAATATGTGTGTAAACAACAGGTAACAGTGTTTTGGGAAGCTTGAGTTAATGACAGAGGTGGAACCAAAGTTTTGGTCATATATGACAAATTACAAAAATGATGTGGATATGACTAAAAATTGGTGTAACGTGGTTAAATTTTTCAATCTGGAAAAAAAATGTGAACATACTTTCAGTCCAGTGCTACCTGATATCAAGAAGACATATGTGTGATGGATCACAGGATTTAACCACTAATACTGATAAGAGCAGTATTAAGATAAAGATGGATATGGAGTATTAGTGGAATGATACTGATGGGGAAAACCGAAACACTTTGTGAAAAACTTGTCCCAGTGCCAGTCTTTCCACTACACACCTGACATAGACTGAGCCTGGATCGAACCCAGGTCTTAGCAGTGACAGCCTGGCAACTAACCATGTAAACCATGCCATGGTCTCTTAAAGCCTGACAGTCATCTAACCAGTATTTAACCCTTATCCTGCTAACGTGGAGAATAGGGTCAGCTCCTAAAAATGCCAGCAAATGGTAGATGGGATTTAACTTGGCATTTAAAGGGTTAAAAATTCAGTTTCCCCTCATCACTGAACACCTTACATTTCAATTACAAAGACCAAAATGTTCATGTTATTTAAGGAATAATTCCCATTTATTCCCACAGTCTTACAGGAACCATAAATATTATACATGTTAAAGCATAAAGTGATTAATTAAGCTATTTAAATGTGATACATCTTAAAACGCAGATCCAGAAAGATCTCTGAAGGTAACTTATGTTTCATTGCTTTGGCCTGGCCCATTTGGAACCTGCAACCTAAGTCACTGCATGAATCTGGTTTGTCACTTCAGATGGTGGCACTGTCTTCATACTGCTTGTGATGTTTGAGGTGATGATTGCAGTTGACCACGAAGACTGTTGTATTCTGTGATGTGATGTTATGTCATGTCATGTAGTCTAAAGCCAACTACCAGACTACACAGCACCACATCACAGAATACAGCAGTCTTCATGGTATTGGCTGTTATGAATTATGGAGATTTTAAAGCTCAGGCACGTTATTTCTTTCTTCTTCTCAGTGGATGTTCCATTTACACAAACAAGCACTTGGATAAAGCCAGCAACAAAAACACAGTTCACTCTTCACTGTGTCACCATGTCCCATCATTGAAAGACAAACATCAACATAACCGGAAAAGATTAACTGGCAGGAAATAAACTAATTACAAATATATTAAACTTATCATCTTTGTATTCAGTCACACACTTCCCAAGCCTTCTTTGATGATTCTGAAATCAATAACCACTATGGTTTCAAACATGCACTGAAGAGAAAAGAATGAAGTAGACAGTGATATCTCTTCTGTAAGGAAGACTATTGGTATATAAAATTGGTCATGAAACAGACCATTCATTGAGGAAACTTTGTGGCTAGACAGCTTAACCTTCATCACCCTAAGAGATGTCTTGCAAGCACTTATTTAAAGAAATTAAAATCTTCATGTTGGCTTCTCTGTATACATTGGAAGTGACATGTTATGTAAAACAGTACTGCCAGTCTCTGGAGCTAAACTCATGTTCATAAGTATAAAACAAGAAGGAAGATAGATATCCATGTTCATTCATATGACACTGACATATACAGAAAGAGTGTAATAAATATGGGAGATAAACTGTATAATTAGATGCCTGGTTACATAAAAGAAATGGACAATTATAAAGCTGAAATAATTTTTTTTATATCATGCCTTTTACTTAGTGGAGGAATTTGTCTCTTTGTAATTTATAATATCTAATGTTTTATTTAGATTCTAATTACATTGGACAACAAATTTTTCCTTACGTTATGCTTCTGAGGTAATAGTATCCATTTCTTACTAATTTCGTGACACTGGACATGGCTGGTCACGAATATGACAATGAAAACTCAAAATCGGCTACAGTTTCTAAGAAATCCGCAAACGTTTATTATATACTTAAGAAATATGTCCTCAGACATTTAATGATAAAAGTCCGCTTCTACTTGCGACTTCGCTTTGCCTGTCGCTTGTGTCTGTAGTGAAGTTTTGCGTTAAGTAAAATATATCTGCTATCCTATTGCATTAGCCCTTCATGCACACCACACCCGTTTCACTCCTGCTTTATAAATACCGCAAAGTGATCCCAGCAGTGTTAATCCAGCATTAGTGATGCGTCGCAACTGTATTAATAGTGCAGATAACTTCTGTTACATTTGCGGTGAAGTGACGTTTGCAAGACAAAGAAAGGCCATCACCGCGTTAGTGAAAAGGACGTATCATTTGTATTTCAGATGCAAGATCGGCGACCAAGATAAATCCTGGGCCCCGCACATATGCTGCCTTAAATGTGCAAAAAACCTTTCGCAGTGGCTGAATGGCAAAAGACATGCGATGCCTTTTGCTGTTCCTATGGTTTGGAAGAAGCCGAGTAATCACACAACTGACTGCTAATTCTGCATGGTGCCTGGAGGTATCACGAAGAAAAAAAGGTGGACAATAGTTTATCCGAATATACCATCTGCACTCCGTCCAGTTCTGCACGGCGAAAAAATTTCCGTTCCCGAACCTCCGAAAGAATTTACCATCGATTCAGACGACGAGGACAAAGGCAAGTCGACTTCGGGTTCTCCTGAGCCGCCGACGTCTACTGAACCACAATTCCCCCACGGTAGGTCTTCTGCGCCACAGGCACACATTCTCACGCAGGACGAACTGAACGATCTTGTTCGCGATTTGGAGCTGTCCAAGAGCAAAGCAGACTTACTGAGATTGAGGCTTAAACAATGGTATATATGGAAGTATTGCAGTGTTGTGTTGGATTGACAACTACAGTACCACACACACACACACACACACACACACACACACACA
>Ga0123352_10002688_pt1 | contig 25084 bp, 18 predicted proteins | sample TergutLab28metaG_FD_89700 | JGI IMG/M metagenome (GOLD analysis project Ga0123352, IMG submission 89700) | Labiotermes labralis P1 segment gut microbial communities from Petit-Saut dam, French Guiana - Lab288 P1 | ecosystem: Host-associated > Arthropoda: Insects > Digestive system > Gut ...
AAAAAAAAAATTAAAAAATATTAAAAAAAATAGTAAAAAATGGTTGAAATTTTTTTGTGTTTTATATTTTGTGTGGGGGGGGGGGGGGAATGTGATTACTCACCCTGGGCATCAAAAAGCCAAGCGATGCCACTGCTCATAAGCCCATTTTAAAAATGGAAAGTCAGTTTTGTCTGTTTAAATGGAAGAACCATGCAGTCATACCCAAATGTTAGTGATGTTCTGCAACACTGTGTAATGTTGCTGTGTTGGAAATATTTTAATATTCATTTCTGCTACAAAAGCACCAGGAGCTCGACAAGGGGTAATGGGAGTATAACTTTCATAATTCTTGTATTACCTACCTATTTTTTATTGTTACTCATACAACCATTATTCTCTAGAATCTCATTTATTTCTGATTCCTTTGGTCTAAATTTTATGCAGATTGTTTTACAGTGTTGCACTGTGGGCATGGTTCATGCACTTGGCCATTGTCATTGTCTATTACACTTGAGCTGCTAACCAAAGAAGTGTGAATACTTTGAATATGTTTTGTGCAGCATGTGTCTAACTTGTTAGTTGGCAGGACTGAGATTGGAGCTGCAGCATGTATATGATAAGGAGTCAGGTATGTTTCCAGCTGCAGAAGCTTTGTTTGTGCAAGTGTGTTGATGTGTGCATCAGTGTTGCCAGTCAGAAAGTTCATTCCATGCTGTTTACTTAAGAAAGGAATGCCTGTTTAATATAAGATATTTTTATTTAACATCAATGATATATTTTATCTAGAAGAAGTTTTTATTGTATATTTTTTGTGTTTTATTGTGCCCATATGATATATCTGATCATGTGTCTGTTTTCCTCTGACTCCTACCCAGATGCCTCTTGTGTGAAACCATATGGGTGATCAAGGCATAGAGAAAATAGATCTGGAATTTAAGAATGCCCACTACACGCACACATGCATGTGTGCACACACATACACACACACACACACATATACATGCACAGGCACGTGCATGCGCACGTGCACACACACACAGAGAATGCTTCTTCCATTTGCAGCAAGAGAGATGCTAGGGACATTGGTGTTCTGATGTTGGGAACAGATTTTCAGTACAGTGACTAATGAGGCATTACTGCTTGTAACAACGTTGCTGTGTTACAGGGGAATCTGTTTCATTCAGAAGTGTACAGGAAATCTAGCAGCTTGTAATTAATTGACATATAAATGTGTAAGAACATATGCTTAGAAGACACGTAAAGTTGGACTGCAAAAATTACAGCAAGTTGTGGAGGCAGTGTCCTTGTATGAAGTATGAAATCTTCATGGTTGACAGGTGCTTCAAGCAGACTTCTGCTTCAGCTGTCAGCCATACTGTGACTATCCTAGCAAATGTTTTTGTGTGTTTTTTTTTTCAGTTCATCCAAGCAAATGCTAGGGAAGTATTTCATGATAAGGCAATACTGCTGTCCAAACCCTTTCCAATTCATTCAGCAGTTACCTAAATGGATGGCAGTATGTAATCTGGCTATTGACAGGTTTGGTATAGTAACTATGAATTAGTTTTTGTGATTGGTGTCATGCATTTCTAAGCTTCCTTGCTGATTATGCTATGAATTCTAAAGAACCATCTACTTCTGTGCAACTGGCAGACAGGAAGATTCAATTGCACTGTAGTTCCAAGTATCAAAGGGAACACTGAATCTCAGGTTTCCATTCTTCTAAGACATGACACTGCATTACATGATAATCAGGTGTCAGCATTTTAAGGGTATATACTGCCATCACCCAATTACCCTGTGATACAGCATCATTTCCCAGAAGAATGGAATCCTCAGCTATACCACTGCAAAAACTTAAAACTTGCAAGAGTAATCTCTCTCTCTCTCTCTCTTTTTTTAAATTCAGTTCATAGTTTCTGGCTGATTCACTTCCCTACAAGTATTCACCTTTGCTGTAATTGTATTTTCTTCAGATTCCACCTTTCACAAAGCCAGCATATACACACACACACACATACATACATATCTGCACCTGCTGACTGATACAGTAAACATCTCTGTTTGTGCTACTGCCAAACTGCATCATTTTATATCTCAGAGTATTCTTTTGTGGATCCAAATGGAATAGGATCTTTGCAGTGGTCTGGAGTACGAAGTGTATTTGTTGTGGGATGTGCTTGAATGTTGTTCCTGGTACATATCTTCGTTCATTCCTACTGCTTTGTCAGTTCCCTTTACTAATTATTTGCCTTCCACAAGAAGATTTATAAAAAAGGGCGTTTCAGTAATGAGACTACTCACTGTTCTGACTTGTTCTGAGACTTTAATAATTTCATTGACGAAGTGTGTGCTTAATCCTTTCCAGTGACACTTTTAGACCTGAAGACAATTCCCACAACGTTATATTCTGGCCTGCATCAGAAATTCATGAACTTTGTCAATACTGACATCTGTGATGGCAATGCTTAGTTTCCCATTTCAAACTTTGTCAGCCCTCTTTTTGTTCCCTTCTTTAATCATGGTAACAGGCTGTGTGTACCACCCACATAGTGTGACATTAAATAAATCTGCACGTTGCCCACACATATCTATGTTTTGTACAATTATTAACAAACATCTGGAGAATACATCATAACTGGTTGGTCTTTGTAAGGTAGTGCATGCTCTTTGGGGCAAGAAGTGAAATTTTAAAATTTGGGTGGAAGTTGGTCTTCGAAGTTTTGAAAGCTACAAACTTCCTGGACCTCGTCCATTAGCTGGTAAGTATTTGGGACAGAACAAAGTGTTTTGGAAAGTGGATTTATTTTGTTTTCAAAAGAATAGGTATATATGTGTACATTCAGTTATGTCCACCAGAATGAGGTATGGTGGAGTGGTGGTATAATTCCCTGCATTCTTAAGCTGGGCAACAGATGGAGGCGAGTTCTCAGCCTTACGACCCGGCCGCTTACCCATTAGATATGAGGTTGGGCAGACCCCATATTTGGTGCTGCTGCTGCGAAGAAGAGCCCTTCTCTTACTCCTGCTGAGAAACGAACCCCGATTACTCAGCAACATAGCAACTCTGTCTCATTTGGAAAATGTGTTTATTTCGCCCTAATGCAGCTGCATTCTCATTTGGCGTAAAGAACGTGTAGAATATAACTGAAAAACAGAAATCACTTGGAACAAATTAGTGAACTCCTACACTTAGTGTCTACTTCGCTTTTCATTTTCGTTATGTATACTTCTCTTGCAAGACTTTTGGTCACATGCTGTAATTCTGTTTTCTAAGCACTGAAGTACTGATAACATGAGTTGTTTAATGGTATAGCAGCCTGTGATTTACGTGATTAAACAATACTTGTAGAGCCGGGGTGTCCAACATGCGGTGTGTCTGAGTTCTTCTTGCCAGAAATTTTATTTACACAATTAGCCCACTTGCGCTGGTAGGACAGTAAAGAATAGTAACCTATTCCAAACGTCGCTTCGAGTTTGATAAGTGAAAAGTCCTAGGCCTGTCGCTATGGAAATGAATTTAAATTGCCTGTTTTCGACTGCTTTTGTATTACTCATAAAAGTCCACAGTCTTGGACAGCTAACAGGCGAACGTCTAACTTGACCACTACTTTCAACAAAATGCAGCATGTGCCTCCCAATCACACGTGTTTCTGAGCACGTAGCCCACTACTGATAAAAGTCGGATGCTTCTAATCTAGACAATATCACGTACTTGATGTAACTGATATTTTGAACTTAAATTATCATTTTTAAATCGTTATCCATTTGAACACCCAAAATGTTTAAATGTCATTTCATAACATCCTGGCATCCATAATACAAAATCGTCGACACAAAACCATTCCTACCTCATATTTTGCAGGAGCTTAATAAAGATCTACATGACAATATCTGGTGGCGGTGTGGATTCAAGGAATCCTTGCAATAATACCGCGCCACCCCAAACTCCGGTGCCTGCGGCCAAACTTTTAGGAACCTCTGGTTTAAGGCTCTTAAATAAAGTCTGAAATAAAAGGTCTACGTTATGGTTATGGTTTAAAGTCGTCTAGGCACATGAATTCAGAATTGGTGGGGGGCACGGAGAATGACAGCCGCCGGGTAATAGGAACCACCACATGATTATGAACACTGATGAATTTAAAATGATTTGGAAGGTCCTGTCCACTACATCTCTGAGGTATTGGTAGCCCTGCCAATGGCAAGCGCCATCCGATTTGGGACTTCGTTCAACCACATTTAATGCTCATGTTTGCACCGTGCGTGAATGATAAACATATTATTATCCAACCAATGCACAATATATAATATTTAGATACAATTAAAATTATAAAATATTTAAATGTGCTCCAACATGTTTCGGATCACAGACGATCCATCAGGGAGCCTTGTACAGTGCTTGGCTAAAAATTACAAGAATGAGTCTATCATGTCCGTTGATATGGAAAAGGTCGGTGTTATGGCAGCATATACAATGAACTAAACACACGCACAACGGCGTAAGTCCTATGTTATACTTTATTATGTCTGTTTTTTTTCCATTGCATGTTGTTTTGGCAGTTAATTTGTCTCTAAAACAGACCGCCCTGTTTTATCTAATTACAGTCGGAATATGCTGCCATAACACCGACCTTGTCCATGTCAACTGACACAATAGACTCATTCCTGTAATTTTTAACCAAGCACTGTACAGGGCTCCCTGATGATGTATCCTCTGTGATCCGAAACGTGTTGGAGCACTTTTAAATATTTTATAATTTTAATTGTATCTACATATTGTATATTGTGCATTAGTTGGATAATGAAGTGTTTAATTATCATTAATGTATGTTTCCTTGTTGTCACTACAGTGAGAAGGTATCATACGTACGGCATGTCTATCATTTTGTGTCTGTAACAGATGTTTAAATACTTAAAAATGTAAGTTTCAATTAACTGTAATATTTGCTAATTAAATTTCGTAGGATATTTAAGGCCATTCAGCGTCTCTGGCGCCAAGAGAATGACTGTGGCCCCTTTACCCCAATCGTAAAGTAATGTTGTCTCTCTCCATGCCATGCAGGCGTATCAGGGAAGCAGAGGTATAGTTACGCTGATTATTGACCTCGGCACTAAGGTGGGAGTGCTTTGCTTCACGCCCTGGCCGCTTTATCCCCGGGGAAACATCCAGGTTTCTACTTCCCCATTTATAGCCCCCATACATACTGAATAATGAGGCTGGGTGGGCCCAGAACGCTCTGGGAGATTTAAACAGTGAAAAATCGCTTTGCTGTACAGGGAATCGAACTCCCAGATCGTCCAGCCCGTAGCCTAGTTATAAATAATGACCGCTATTCGGGATCACCCATAACCCCTAGACAATTGTTTCTGCCTTATGTAGTGCAGAAAACTGTCAAATCTTCTAGATATTATTATTAGTTGTATGTAGGACTGCAACTACTGCGTGTTGCATTTGTAGATGCCCCGAAACGGAATTGGAGCTACCGAGACGTGCGTGAAGTACAGAAAATCTTTATGATGTAACACATTCTCGTTCCTCCAAAATATACTTTTTTTCTTTTCTTTTTTAGAATTGCGCAAAACTTTCGACGGAACTATCATTTGTACAGTTCACTATGTTTTTCTTAGATTCGCAAATGTGGTTCTCATTCCCCCATATGCGGGATAATAGTGGCCATTGCAGCCTTTTCTTATTCTTTGTGTGTGTCACAGTGTATTTTCTATATTAGCCAAATCCGTGTGTATGTATTTGATGATAATACTGAGTTATACATTGAATCAATTATCGAATATTGCCACTTTTCAATTTAGCCTTTAGTGGCTCCTATTCCCCGTCCTCCCCTACTGAAGTTAGATGTATGATGCTAATTTCAGTCCCTTATGGCAAACTGGCATTATCATGAAGATGAAGGCACTGCGATCCTTCGCAATGTCGGGAACTACAACCCCAATAACATGGCGAAATATCATAGGAGATCTGGATCTTCAAGAATTAAGGCTGTGGTAACTTCAAAGCTAGCAAATACATAAAACGTTTCATCGGAGAATTTCATGGAATAAGGCATGGAACTATAGAGATTATTTTACAATTCAAATAAGCACGTTATGTTGTACTGGAGAGAGTTCCAGCTGCATAATTTCTGCATCGAAGTTCAAGAAATTCGGCCGATTAATGCCCGTAGCTGAATTATTAGACACACAGACATGCGCACCTCATTCAACAGATTACGAAGGATCAAATGTTCTCCTCCGGAATTCTAAATACAGAGAGCTTATAATTTTCAAACCTCTCCCACTACCGGAAATACGTTTTTCACGGCTGCCATATCGACCTTGTGTGGGACAACGATCTGACATTTTCGCCAAACTGATTTTAGTGAGACGAGCCAACCGGATGGTGACAAGTAACTTAACACACTGCCGTTAGGTCTGGCGTTCTCACAAGTGCGGCCATTCGCTTAGCCATGTCTGGCTGCCTGCGTGTATCAATTTGCGAAGAACAAATTCTCGTGAGATTTTATATTGGGCGTTTCAGTAAACGTTGTCTACACCTTCTTACTTTAATTGAAAACGAATAAAATACACCACAATTCTCAACTATTGCCATTGTCTTGGTACGGAGACAGTCAGTGGCTTACCGAAGGGGGGTTGGGGGGTTTCAACCCCCCCCCCCCCCGAAATTCCGAAGGCCTTCCAAAATCGTGTCAAACTCAACCCGATTGTGAAAACTGTTAAAAATTGTTGAATTTAGGACGCCAACACCCCAAGATGTTCGGAAAAGGCAGTAAAATTCTAAAACTACCGCCGGTTCGCAATTGTTTTACATTAGCAATGACAAATAAATTGGTTGTCATCATAAATAGTCTTAAAGTACCAAAATTAAGAAAATTTTACTATATGAAATGAAATTTCTTGTACCAAATTACAGCTGCCTCCAGAATCCCTGACTAGGGGGCTACCGCCACCAGATCTCCGTTCTCTCTGTACTCTGTCCCCAACTGAATATGTTGAACTCCCCCTGCCCGAACAAAATTCCTGGGTAAGCCACCGGAGACAGTAAATACACATTTAAACTATCATCATGACGGCACTATTATCACAGAAAACAACAGATTGCTTCAAAATTTAACACTGCGGTCTTCTGGGATGTGGCTGTGACGCTGTGTAATCTGGTACGTAGGTGTCAGTGTTTCGAAGGGTGCTGCTGCTTACAGCTTCATGGTAGGGGAGTAAACGAAATGAAACTATGGTACGGATTCTGTAGACGCATGCGTTTCCATGGGCTTCTCTTGTGAAACTTGCTAAACATTCATCGGAGCAGAAAAAATTAAAAAAAAAAACATTGCCGACAACAAGGAAGCACATTTTGCAACACTTTCGTGCGTGTTCCGGTTTTAGGGGGTAATTAAACATAATTGAGCGGACGCGCCAGAATCGGTACTCAAGGAGTACGTCCAGTTCTAAAGTGCCCCGTACACAAACCTTGGTCATTAATTGGGACCGTCGGAAGCACTGGATTTTTCCATGAACTGTAGACGTTAAAGAATTTATATTCCAGCCATTAGAAGAAACAGGAAATAAAAATAGAATCAAAGCAAAAGGATAAAACTGCATTACAAAACAATGCTATACTTATCTGGGCATATAATTCGCGATTCCAGCCAGCAGATGGCGTTACTGCGCTGCCGCCAGGCGGTGCTGCTATCGACGTGAAGCGAGATCGGCCAGGCCAGCAATGTCGTGCAGTTAAGACTAACGTACAGGGGCAGGCGGTAACAAAATGTGCTTTGAGGCGGAGGGATGATGGGGCTGTAACATGATCATGGAGAAATGCTCCAAGTGTTTTAAATACTAACTGGGGTTAAGATATTATCTACAAGTAGTGCAACCGTTTGACGTCATCCGGCCGCAACAGTATCCATAAAGGTAAGATTATCAAACCCCCATTCTGGGACTGACTGGGACATGAAAAGGGCAACACCGCGTTGCTGCCTCTGTCTATCAGCTTCCGAGGATTTTTGTTTGTAAGATGTACCGACGGGGCTCGTTCGTCGGGGAAAAGTGGTGGTCGGAGCGTGAAGCTAAGAATTCACCTCAGTCTAGTGACGAAGTTAAGAATGCGTGGAGCATCACCTCCACTCCCTATATGAGTTCATGATGTGCACATTCACTGAACGCTCAGTTACGCTGTGGATATATCAACAGCTGCGTAATTTTTGCTGTCAACGAAATACTTACAGAACAAACAAATCAAAGCGGACGAAATGGGCGAGACATGTGGCATGCACTGGGGATAGTAATTAGAAATGCGTAAAAAATCTAGTCTGGAAAGATGAATAAATACGAGGGCAGTAAGTCATTAAAGTAGGTCTCAAAATGACACGGGAGCATGTGATCTGCATTTATGTCACTCAGGACAGTGCCAGTGATCCGCTCTTGTTAGCAAGGCGAAGATGTTTCACATTCTGTTGAGAAAAGGTTATTTCTTGAACAGGTGTGCGACTGTTAGCTTCTCAGGAGGACTGTCCTCCGCGTTTCTTAATATAGACCGGTTACTTTGAATGCGACATCAATAGCTACCTCCTACGTCAAGCTAAGAGCAAACAAATCAGTTGTCATGTGATTCACTTCGTTGCTAAGCAACACAGCGACAATGCAAATACTTTTTCGGTGCTGGGCAAAAGAGGCTTAAGTCAATTAAACTGAGTCTGATTTAAGCTTTTGCGAGATGCAAATAAATGTTGCAATTTCCCTGGTGTAATGCGCATGCGCCTACAGTAAGCAAGAAGAATGAAGTTTTGTGTTTGAGATATCTACAGCGACTGGCGACAGGTGTGTGAGAAATACACAGGGACTTGTTACAGGAGTTTGAGACATCTACAGCGACTGGCGACAGGTGTGTGAGATGTGTACGGTGACCTGCGACAAGTGTTTGACATATCTACCAAGACTGACGACAGGTGTTTGATTCTTGGAAGGGGTGGAACTGATCTCTTGCTCACTGCGTCCAGAAATAAACGTATCCAATGCACAGCGGAAAAAAAGGCGCCAACAGCTTTAAGCAGCCTACTCACCAATATGGCGTACATGCAACTGCATTATCATCCCAAACACTGGGATGTGGGGCCTTACCGAACAGACACTGGCTGCTTAGTAAACAGCGAAAGGAAGACAGCAGCGGTGTTAATCAATACACTGCTTTGCTGCGGGGTTTATGTCGGCTGCGTTACATCGTCTGTCCGGATTTCGAAAGATGAGAGAGACGTAATGAGGTTTGAAGTTTGTGTGAACGCGCATCATTGATACAATAACATAAACAACCGACTAGATGCAACAATGACAATTTATTAATAACTTTAATCAGCTCAACATGTTTCGGGCGATAGTTTCGCCCAATCCTTAGGAGCACTAGGTTGTGTTTTTTTACAGCTTGTGGTATAGTGCACCGACGATGGTGCAGCCTGCAGTATCGTCGGTGTTTCATACCGCAAGCTGTAAAAAACACAGTCTTGTGCTCCTGAGGATGGGCGAAACTATCGCCCGAAACATGTTGAGCTGATTAAAGTTATTAATAAATTGTCATTGTTGCATCTAGTTGGTTGTTTATATTAACGTAATGAGGTTATTCGGTATATTTGTCGGTGTGTGTATGGGTATGAACCTTGCCTGTAGCTGTGAGAAAAGACGGAGAGTTGGCGTGAGTGTTTCAGAGGAAGGTGCAAATAAGAGGTGAAGAAGAAACTAAAAGGAAACTGTATAGAAACCCGAGAAGGAGCATCAGTATTTGTACCTTTCACATCGTATCGTTACATCTGTTAAGTAAGAAAGGGTGGAGCAGATGGTACATGGGAGTCAAGAAAAGTAAAGGATATAGTGGCCGTAAATATAATGTGAAGGGAATGCAGAGTTGTGTGTCAGATTTCAAGGTCACACGGCGGGAAATATTGACATCACGTGGTTCTTCTTCGTGACGTCGTGTATTCTGGTATCAGCATTTTGGAGAAACCTGCTGTCTCAACCTTCAGAATATTTTGGGATGACTATAGCATGTGGTTTTCAGAAACCATATGCAAATATAAAGACAGTTCTAACCTGAAGACGGAGGAAGCAGGATCCTCCGAAACGTTGTTAACTGTGTACCAAAGTACACTGCGTCATATTCCATAAGATCGAAATCTGAATTTGAAGTACTTGGGGAAAAAAAATATGCTGTTACGGATAGCGACAAATGGTAGTCAGGTAACGAAATTTGTACTTTATATGTTGCGCGGCTACCAATATTAGAAAGACCAGCAACATTTTAGCAACTCATTACATTTCAATCTGGCATTCATGTAAAGCGGACAGATAAGAACCACCATGAAACTCACCCGACAATTTCCAATGTAGACTCACTGAAACAAACCTCGATATACCCTGTTTTGATATATTTACACGAATATTCAATTCACAAATTTTAAACATAATTGGCGCAATAAACACAATCTCTCTTATTTCAGTTTTGCTAGATGTTATGGTCATACGTAAGCCATCGTGATGTAAATTAACATTCGCACGCAGCGATATTTTTCTAATGATAGTTGTGGTCCCCCAGATTTTACGGCTTGATCTGTTTTAATCATATAAAGAGTTGAGAAACTGCATGCAATTTTAAGGTAGAGTTTTAAAGTATTATTAAAATCCCTATTGTGTCTGTTCATTTTGAAATACACATTACTTTTATTGCATGTATAAGGTCCTATATCCTTTATTATATCATTACAGTACGCAGGTGACTCTCATCTTTAGGTTGCCAGATTTAAAATCTTAACTTATGTCAGTCCGCGACATATGCACGAATACGGTAAAAAAAAACAATATAAACAATGAGTGTCACAAGACGAGTAAACGAAAGTTACGGCTTTTATTATAAGTTACAGCTTTATGGCAGCCGATCCCGGTGGCGGCTCGCTTGCTGGGACAGCTGGTTCGAATCTCGTAGGGGACATGAATGTTTGTCTCTTGTAAGTGTTGTAGGTTGTCAGGTAGAGGTCTATGCGACAGGCCGATCTATCGTCCAGGGGGAGTTCTACAACGCGAAAGCGTGTGTGTGTGTCACTGAGTGTGATCAGGTGCAACGGTAACCCTCTACACATAACATAAGTAGGTAGAAATAGGTCAAAACTTTGAAAAAAATAAATTTTATGACAAAATTTTTTAAAGTTAAAGTGGTTCCTATAGAACATTTTGTAAACTTGGGATCCCATAATCATCATCAGGTAATGGGCACTGCACGCTCAATAACAAGTTACATAAGGACTGGACAACATGATGATGATGGCCGAGAAACGTAACAAAATAAAATAATATTTTACTTAGGCAAAATACATCAAAGCTTGACTGTGATATGCAGGTCTATATTCACTGTACCAAATTCCGTCGTAATGTTTTATGGACACAAAAACACGGGCTCTCATCATAAAGATGTAGTCTGAGATTATGGTTTGTTGTCTTGCGACAGGTCCATAGCCACTCCCAAAGCGAATAATCCACAGAGTGCGATCTAGTGCTTCCTCTTTCAAATGTTTGGTAACGGTAAAAAAAATTAGAAGTTCATCTAGATGAATGTCGGCGCCAAGGAATGACTTGTAGCTCCTTCACAACTCTGTGTGTGTGTGTGTGTGTGTGTGTGCGTGCTAGGTTATTTCACAACTATCTGTCACTTAAATTTGACAACATTTTTTAATTCCGAGTCCACGCCGGGTGTAACACAAATTTTCAGCACATTCGTCACGTAATATAGAAAATATATGCATATCAGATTCCTTATGACACTGCTACGTGTAACTGGGTGAGGCAGAGGAGCAAATGAATAAATAAGTGTTCTAAAGCGAACTGAGAATATGGAAGAAGTAACGACATATCAGTCGAACAGGAACCAGCAAACAGGACGCAGCACAGCAGGCCACCGACAGTTATCATACTCTATAACGGCAAAGGAGAGACAGAAGTGGCGAGAAAAGCTGCAGATTCAAAGGCCAAAGTTAACACTTCTGAATAATGGGACGGATTTGTAGCAGCCTGAGTTGGCAGCACACGTCCGCATGAGTTGTTGTTACATGCTTCACGTTGAACACACACCAACCTTCACAAATCGCACAAGAATACTTATCTGCTATCTGCTATCTGAACCCCATTGATAATCACACGTTCTACTTATTTTAACCATTTATAAAGTTCTTCCGAACAGGAAGTTCTCACGTTGTGCCTGAGGTGATCAGATTAGTCTTACTATTAAGTAAAGTTTTTTTCCTTTGGTTTTCCTAGCTGTAGTTCTGTTGTCCTTACTGACAGGAAAGTTATGGCTCCTGTAATCAATTTTTATGTTGTCTTACCTTTCACAGTTTTAGCATATTTAGTGTTCGTAAATATTCCAACTTTATATCCTACTGCGAATTATACTTTAAGAGTTTAAAAGTTGAGATAATTATGAGGAGGGAATCCGGAGAGTGGTGAGACTTTCTAAAAGGTTCGGTGGCGTTTGTAAGTTTGAAAAGTGCTGCTGTAGAGCACAATGGTCACTGAACGTAATAATCGATTTAACTCACGGAAACTGTGTTTACCAGACAGCGGTATATTTCATTCTGTATGGTTCTAACACTAAACAGCCACGGTTTATTGCAACTGTATTATCCGGTTTATCTTTGCAGTGGAGGCGGACTATGTTCTCTGAAAGTTAGTACGCAAATGTTAAGACATTACTGTCAAGAACTACATCAGACTGGCAAGGACTGGCTTTGAACAAACTATATTCTTGCAGTATTGATGTGTTGTTTATTTTCCTAAGAAAATCTATATAAAAAAAAGTTAATTATTGTTATTAGTCACAAATATACCAAAATGTGGCATAAAAAGGACAGAGAGACGCGCTTGTGTTTCGTCCGGTATTGCAGTTTCGACCTTTGTAGAAAAAGGTCTGTCTCTCCAGAACTTTTCAGTTACCGTTGGTCTTTGTAACAAACACACTGCGGTTTCTTGTAGAGTAAGTAGCGTATTTATGTTAGCTTCAGGCCCCAAAATATCGTCACTTGTACTAATGACAAGTTTTCAAAGGGTGAGAAATTCCTGATATGGAAGGTAGAAAGTAAGTTAGAAAGAAATCAACACACAGGCGTTCAGACAGGATTTCCGTTGATGCACAAGTCGGCGTATTCATCTACTTTGGACTGCTGCCTAAAGAACTGCACCACGCCTGCTGCACATCGTAAAGTAAAGCAATCCCTGAGGGTTCCAGAAGGCCAGGGCTCCCAAATTTCAAGACAATTGGCACATGAAGGCGGCAAGGCCTACGTACCGGCTGCCTTTACCCCCAGGAAATATTCCTCGTACTCATTTCTGTTAGAGACTGAGTCGACTCCAGGGCCATGGTGTGGCCGGAAGGATTATGCCAATCGAACCTGCGACCTTCCAGCTTGTAGCGCAATGTCTCAAACAAATGCACCACCGCGTTCTCCTTCTGCAGAATCTCGTCGAACACAAACGAACGCCCTTTGAGGGTTTTTACAACGTTCCAAAGACGTAAAATTAGCAAGACGGCGTAGTCCAGGCACCAAACAGGATGCCTGAGCACCTGCCATTGCATGGCTTGGAATTAGTCCTGCACTCTGGAGGCCACATGGGGACAAGAAACGACGTGCAGCAGTATGATGCCGTCACTGGGTTCAACTGCACTTTTGTTCTTCATCTGGATATGCAGCTTTAAGTGTGCGACATTATTAAAATGAAATAAAATATGCACTCCGTCTGACACAACTATCTTTATATTGTATTATTTCAAATGTTGGCTACTAATTTCGGCCTTAATTAGGCCATCATCAGGCCAAATATTTATAAAAACTTCAAAACGCTGGTCCATATAATATAACCCGTCAATATCATGGGATCCCATTCATATTCGTATTGCTCTTTATAATTGATACCAGCTATAGTTGTGCTATCCGTGATAAGTGTGTTTGATATCAGTACCGTACAGTATTGCCAAAGTTATTGTTGACTGATGACTTAAATTTAAAATTGTAAACGGTTCTAAAGATATACAGCACAAAATGTGTTATAAAGACTATAAGTATTTCTATATAACATATATTGTCGCAATAGTAGAATTGGTAAAATTATAAAATTTTAAAATTGTTATTCGGATCTCGTCTTCAGCTGCTCTACACTACGTTGAAATCATGTATGCGCGACATTAATTGTATGAACATCGTTACATTGAGCAGCTGCAGACAGCCTACAGTAGTAGTCCTTTAGCTTAGGAATCGAAGTGGGGTTAAAATGTGCTTTCCAAGTAACTGCGCGCTATACAGGGCTGCGGACTTGGACTGGATTCATCTGGCTTCGGATAGATTGCAGTGGGCGGCGCTTGTGAGCACAGCAAAGAACCGTCATGTTAAATTAAAAACGGAGATTTATTGAATTGCTGGGCGACTATTAGCTTCTAAAGACGGCCTCTGCCATATGAAGTCGGTAAATTCAAATTTACATCATTCTGACGATGGTTTATGATCCTCGTCATGACTGTAATTCTGGACAATGTCGCAGGTTAAAAATTCGACTACATTTCGGATGTTGGATTTGCCTGTATTTTAAGATGGAAGGAGGAAAGGGCAGAACATACTCTGATGTGCCCAGTAGGAGGAGCTACTCCTAACCTCCGAAACGTCGTGGATTTTTTTAGAATGAGAGGATGGACAGTTGCAAAAATTTCAGTAACGACTCTGGGCTTAGGAATCACTTTTGAAAATACTGCCTGCTGTATCAAGAAAGGCATAGGTCGGATTTAAACTGCAATACATAACCTGTCTCGTCTCCGCCATATATTTTAACTCTATGAAAAGCGATGGATACTTTAGGGATCTGAAGAGCCAGATCTTATTATGTGTTTATAACTTAACACAATTCATGTCTGCCTCCGCTATACGCGTTACGGACGACATGTTCGTGTTGCTCATAACAAGTTAAAATATGGCAAGCTGCCTTGTCCTCCTACAGCATCATATTCACACCGAATTCCACGAAATTCGAAAAAATACTTTCCTTAATACTGAAAGAACGACAGAGCAGCTCTGGATTAGCATTTCGCTTCTACAAACACAGTAGATCATTAGCAGAAACCACTTTTGCCCACTAATAGTTTACTTCTCAGCCACTGTGCAATGGCATTAAATTTTCTATGTCGCCGCAGGAGGCGCCAAGAGGGCGTCGCGTGGGAAGGCAGCCACCATCTGTTTTACAAATAAAAGTGGAGCCCCGCCCCATCTGTCTCAAGTTTTCTTCAATGACTAGAGGGTCTAAGGCGTGTCTAGGATACTAGCCTCCATGGCTGTGCTTGATCACACAGGAATGCAACACACAAGAACCGTTGATATTAGAGTTTCAACACAATACAGAGCCTGACTCAGAGACAGAGGAAGGCAAAGTGAAGAGAACCCGCACAAATGCACACTGAGAAACTTAATTATCTCTGGACAACATTTTGTAAAGTAAGCCGTACCTAGTGGCCGCGCGGCCTGAGGCGTGGGTCTGCGGCCGCTCGCTTGCTGGAGTTACGGGTTCGAATCACGCCGGGAGCATGAATTTCTGCCTTGTGCGTGTTGGGTGTTGTCGGGTAGAGGTCTCTGCGACAGGCCGATCACTCTTCCAGAGAAGTCTTACCGAATGTGGTGTGTCTTATGTGTGACCGTGAAGCCTCGACAGTGAGGAGGCCCTGGTCCACCAGGGGCTGTCGCGCCATGAGAAAAATGTAAAGTATAGTAAAGTAAAGTTGTCTGTGTGCCCGCCATTAAATTCTGTAGGGGAACGGAGATATAGCTTCATTCATTCTTAATCTCGACATTAGAGGGGTAAGTGGTTAGCCCCCCGCTTCAGCCGCCTTACCCCAGGGGAAAGTGCTCCAGGTATACACGGAATATGAGGCTGGGCGGGCCCTGGAGTCAATTTGGGCGTTTTGCAGAGGAGGAAAATATCTTGCACATTCCGGGAATCGAATTACGGGTCCTCTGTTCCGTGTGTTATGTGTGAGTCGTACACTGTTCAATTGAGACCGGCTGTCGGTGTGCTTGTTGTGCCGTATAGCGTGCGACTGCACGCTATACGGCACAACAAGCACACCGACACTTTAGCGAGGAACAAAGTATGCTCCCTGACGATGATCGTACGATCGAAACATGTAGGAGCGTTTTAAGTGTTTTAGTGTAAATTTTAGCTTATTAAAGACTATATATATATGTGTATTTGTTGGTGTGTTACTTAAATAAACATATTTATAGTCTATTTGACGATGCTGTCAGTAGCTGAGACTATATACCGTCGAAAAGATGAAAAATTCATGGGACAGGCTGTAGAAAGATAGGGCCTTGTTCTAGTCTAGGGAGGAGTGACGAAAGCGAGGAGAAAAATCATTCGGGATAGCTAGCCTCCAAGAACATATGTGAACTGAATAGCTACCGAAGGTGAAGATTAATTTATAACGGCTCGATCGACGTTCATTGTCACAGCAGCAGTACGTTGTGTTGCCAAAGAAATGCTGCTGAAGGCGGAGAAGAATTACAAGATTTATTACAGTTGGCTAATTTCATAATGTTAAATTGTAAGTCAGATGATCACAATATGCACCATGCACAGAAAAAAACACAAATTGTGAAACATCCTGTTTGGAGAAGTTCCCATAACTGGACACTTCCGACACGTAGTTGGTGTGATAATAATAAAACGGACATGTTGTGGACTCCTTAGTAACGTCATGTCTGTCTCACATTGTACAGTGTAAATAAAAATCCATATATACTAGCACACTTAGTACTTGAATCTGCTTATATGTCAATTTACAATATCACAATTCACGTCTTTATGGCGTACGTAAACCGCAGATATGTCACATGGCCCACACTTTAGAAGCAAAACGAAAAGCTAAAAATGTGGGCTACAGAGCGTAACAGTTCTGGCGCGTTGGGCACTTATGTTTAATTGTCTCAAAAAACGACAAGCCTGCAGGATCGGTGTACTGTCATAAAATATGTTTTACACGCATCTTTCTCTCGAAACATATCTCGTTCCTACATAAATTTAGCGAATTATGTTCAAGATGTAACTACAAAAATGTCTGATGTGAATACAAATCGGAACATGTTGGCAAATTTTAGTGAAACTCTCCCGTGTCAAATTTCAAGAAAAGTTTTGACTCGCTCATGGAGCTGTTACATGCGAACAGACGGGCAGGTATAGCGACTGGTAAAGGACGCACCGCAATGTTGCAAGCGATGTCAAAACCATACATAAGGGCACAATAAATACACGGGCTGTCACAAAATTCCCGTTTTGTCATTGACTTGACCAGTGATATGTATTTATCAACACGAAATACTTAGTCGCTAAGGAAAAACAGATATAGAAGCCGGTAGCAAAACTGCAGTTTTCCAGCCGTGGCACAGTAAATAAAGACCGAGCTAGCAGCAACGTTTCCACACCGCCACTGGCTGAAAACACGCAATGATACAACGATTCTTTCACAGTCCGTAGTCCCCGCAGTGGTCTCGACATTTGCACACGCCCGCTACACACTGTTCGTGACGTCACGAGATGTCTTCAATCTGACGGGCAACGTCTCGGAGTGTCGGTCCGCATTTAGGCCCTACCACCACGCCAGCAATGCGCCCTTCCTATTCACAGGGATTTCACGCAAACAGGCCCGAAAGAACAGAACATATCGCGGTACAGTACACCCAGACACACACAGATGTAGCCCCCACTCACAGAACACAACACCATAAACACTTCCTGTTCTTCCACAGTCACCCCCTGCTTCAGATGCAAGTTGTACACGTAGACGGGCCAATAAGGTGACTTCATATAATGTTAGACTTGTTTTAGTTTTTAGTTTCGCAACGTTCGTACACCGGCAGTGCCAAGTTCAATCGACATCCATTCAGTAGGTCCGGAGCGGAATAGAACTCTTGGGTGTCAGCGATATACATGTGAACATAATATTAAAATACACACCACGAGGTAAATGTAATTGTACGTACTCGTAGGTACGTGTGTGTATGTATGTATATGCGTCAGCGCATGTATGTATGCATACACATATATGTGCAAATCAAAGTCAAACAACCAAAAGCTACTTTTAGCCGCATTTGGTGAGCACAGGTGTGTTTAAAACAAAACAGAGGTGTTTCGAAACAAAATCTGTTTTTTTTGTCATGAACTGCTTCACAGCGAGCGCTCGATAACCCGAAGCTTTGTGATGGTCAAGAAATCAATCGCTGGGCAAAATTTCAGGTCTTTTGTACGTACAGCTAAGAGTACAGCTGCTCTTAGGGGTCACTATGAAGGCGACCCCTCTCATTAAGCACTTACATATACAGGAAAATTTGCGATGAAATTTCAATTCTTCGTTCTAAATGTTACACGTAATTACTCATTTCGCAACTACAGACAACAAAGTACACGTCTTAGATGTAGTTTCGTGTCTGTACTCAGGTGTACTTTAAGTGGTGTCTAAATCGCTACCTGGTCAGTCGAAACATACGCGAAACATACATGAAACATACACAGACGTGATTTAGATACAGTCAGGTCTCACGGACCATTAAATTTCGGAAGACAAAGTCATTCCGGGAACTTTATAGTCTCATATCTAATGTGCGTAGATATATATATATATATATATATGTTCATTGTTTAACTATGATTTCTCAGCTGTATAATTTCGATGGCTTCGTAGTCCATAAATTAATACGGACGTTCAACGAATCAGAGTGTCGTGGCCCATTTGAATACATGATTCCTAATTTAAATGAACGAGGACGCACTTTTAGAGAACTCGGTTTGTTAGGGGCTATGGAGCTTTCGTAAGATAGACTATAGAATGGATGAATGAATAAATAAAAAATAAATTCATATATAAATAAACGAAAGAATGAATTTCTAATTTAACTAAGGGATTGATCGAACCTGGGACCTCCAGAATATGCAGTAAATGCTGTGTTTATAGCTCTCATATTCGAACCGTTTTAACCATCTTTTGGTGGCGGGATGAAGCACCCTCTAGCTACTGATATGACTGTGCCGTGAGGTCACCGGGTTGACCTTTGAAGAGACACGATTCAAATCGATAGGAATTTGCATTGCGACTATCGGTACGTGTGCCGAGCTTGGCTGCGTGTTTGTGCCTATCCTGCTACCAGGCTGATGGAGGGGACATTTCTATAGGCTCCTTGACAGCCCAAAGGTTCCGTTATGAAGGGAAAATTCGGCCAAAATTGGCCCTAAATTTAGAAGTTCATAGCGAAGTTCCCCTTACCAAAGCTAGAAAATACAAAGGACACAGAAATTCCCCTTCTGTGACTTAATGAGATACTGATTTAAGTGCTAAATAATAAGAGTATGAAGTTGTTTCCTTGTCGGCTGCAAAAGTGCAGTCTGGTGAACGAAAGCTTTTCCTCTTCAACACCGCAGACACATAATCAAGTGAGACATGGTAGAGTAAAAAAGGGAGGATACGACAGGCAGTTGGCGTTGTTTTGTTTAAATTCGAATCAGAAAATTTTACTGGAGAGACCGACAAAACACCCGAGGCATGTGAGTATGTTGATGAACTGAGTACCTCCCAAATGCGTATTAGCTTGTGACTCAGGCCACTGCGCAGCATTGTGACGTAGAACGAGAGTGAACTCCGGACCGGTCGTGTGGCCGCGTTTGTCAGGCCGCCCGCGGGTGAGTATCGATGGGTCGGGAAACTGCGGGGTCGCTGCCACCTTGGTACCTAATTAATTTCATAGTTCACTGCCGACACTTTGCTCAGTCAACTGTGTAGCAGTGCAACCCTGTTGCTCACATCAACCACAGTATTCTTTGTCTCTTTGTGTTAATATACATTAAAAGTGCTGCACCGACCTGCGGTCATTTTTACTAACAATGGCTTAGATTCACAAAAACACGCAGCACAATACTTCTTCTTATTCTTCTTCTTCTTTTTTCCAGCGTCCCCTTAGTTTGCTACTGCACTTACAGTATATGCTACAACTAAGTTGCCCCCGTGCGCCTCATAAAGCGTATGGTGGAATGGACATATAACTCCACACAGTTTTAGTCTCGGCACTAAACGGGGAGGGTGGTTGGACTCATTCCCCGGCCACCTTAGCGCAAGGGAGAAAGACACCCCCTCCCAATTCCCGTCGAAGATGAGATTCGGTGGGCCTCAGAGCCAGTTTGGATGATTTGATAAGCAGTACAAGGCACAAAGATAAAGCTGTCCCTTCTCTACGCCATGAAGACGTATAGCCGGAGTGAAATTACAACTCCACCCATTCGACTCTTCAGTGGAGCTGCGGGGTCAACTACACGCCACAGGAGATTTGTCTCAGGGGCAATAACCACCACACCCATTCAGCAGAGGGCCGGGAGGTCCCCACAGCCGGCCTGGACTAAATCAATCTCTTACCCTAGCCGAAAGCTGAAACTCGGATCGTCCACCTTCAGCCTAGTCACTATACCGGCTACGCTATCCTGGCTCCCGCAGAATAGGATTGCACTGGGAAATAATGCGTCTATGCTTGGTGACGTATTCAGTATGTTGTAATAATATGGTCCAGCAAAGAAAAACATCGCACTGGCAAACGTTACCACAAACAGCACAAATGAAGTGTACAAATAAACGGTCTTAAATGTGAGTCTTCAATAGACTGTAAGCAGACAGACAACTCAATATGCCGGACACTGGACTAGTATGAAAATTTTCGAAATTATGCTGTGTGGGAAACAGCCGAATCCTTCGAAACGTAACTATCAGTTTCCTCGCTTCAAAACTCTAATGAAATCATGTAACAAGAACTTGTTTTCCTAAAGCCAGGAGGAGTGAAAAAGCTAGCCAAAGACAGTAGTTAACAGCCCCTGTAATGAAACACGCCAAGTTCATGCGGCAACTTTTCCGACGTCCTTGTGGCGCGGATAGTATAAGAATCGTGCGGCATCTCGCCTTTCAGGCTCATACCGTTGGAACGGTTACCGGCTCACCAAGTTGTTACGTCACAACATAGGTTGCCAATCTGTTACTGACTCCTGTATCATTTAACTACACTTTCTACATTTCACAATTATGCAACTTCACCTGGAAGAACGATTGAGGATTATTAAGTGGAGACAGTGAAGACGGATGAGATGCTGGCCTGCTTTAAAGCACAGCCCAACTGTTTGCATAGAGTGGCTGAGGAAAACCATCGATACGAACAAAAAATCTCAGAGTATATTCGATGTCTTGACAGGAGGATCAGTAAATGGTGGGTTACTGCAACAAATTTCAGACCACAAACTCTAGGTTCTTCTGGATACGGACGGCTTGCCATTAATGAGTAGTCTGTCTTTCGACAGGTCCATAGCCTCTTCCAAGTACAGTGGGGATGCAGTGCTTACTATTTCAATTTCCAGTATCTTATCATATCCTTAAGGACACACAGCAGCTGCTTACGTCTCATTCCTCGTCTTTCCGAGCTTTCAGTCGAAGGCAGTCCCTAAGCAAGACACGACTAATCCAGAAAAGCTTACACAGCAACAAGAAGCTCCGGCCGCCATGGGACAGGGACGCTTATAGAAAATCAATGCACCGTCTGCGAACGACATTGGTTCTACATTCTTTTTGTCATAATCAGATTTTCACTTAAGCACGGTGTGAATTAACGACGATGCACACACGTTTATAAGGATTGACACCAAGGGGTGCACACAGACACGAGTCACGGGCTACTATGTATTGATTTGGGCTAATATATGCACCGACTGTATTAATTTTAATTTTAATTTTCTTCATGTAATGGTGCTATCATATGCTACGCTTATGTAGATTCGGCAGTAGATAAATGAAATATGGAAATGGATCAGAGGGTCAAAAAGCACTCAGAAGCCCGTGTTCGACCCCAGGTCATTCCATGTGGAATTTGTAGGGCACAAAGTGGCGGCAGTGTAGGGGTTTCTTCGTGTACTTCTGTCTTCACTTCACAGAATCATTCCACCAATGGTATAAATATGTAAAGGCCGTAAACAATATTGACTGGTGGCTAAGCAAGAGCAGGATAATCACATTAATCTTGCACGCATGACCTACTTTGTGGAACTAAGTCCTTTTTGAGAAACTGCAAGTCACTTAGCTGGCCAAGAAACATCCGAAGCCTTGTCTCATATAAGACATAAACATAACAGGGCTGTTTCCTGTTTCATACTGCAAACCCCAGAGAACACAAATATACTAAATTATCTTGGCAATCCTGTCCGCATGTAGGGCAGCCACATCTGTTAACGCGATGTGTTGCGGTACAAGTTTTGGAAGAGAGTCAAACTTTTATTCGCTAACTTCTTTTCATGTACATGAATAAACCTTAGTTTCGTAACGTGAGCGTGGTCCCTGATTTACAGTTTTGGCTGTGGTATTACGTACTAGGAGACGAGATAATCAGCTACAACCCGGCTGAAGAATAGGCAATATTGCAGATAAGCCAGCACACATCTGACTGCAGCACCCTGTAGTAAAAGTTTGGTACCGCCACTTTATAAGTACCCTGTACCATCTGACCATCTCACAGCACTCTCACACAGCAGGGTCTCTAAACGGGTCACACCGGGCCTCGAACCCTACTATCGATTGTAGTCCAGTTTGTGGCCCAAGTAACATTCCCGCTTGTGTGATCGACTTCACACCCACAGGCCAGTCGCTATGGATTTCCGATTTTACGGTACGAATGTCACGGATACGACATAAACATGACAACAAAGTAGCATAGTGCAGAATGTATGGAACCTTACCTTTGCTCTATTCTTTCAGCATGAAGATCACCATGATCCCGCAACTGAACCAGCTGAACAGGGCTGAGCTGAAACGGGACGGTCTCGCTCTGTTCAGTAAACTTATTCGCACGAAGAATGTGGAAAGCATGCAGGGGGAAGCGCTCCATGGTTCATCGGAATCTCAAGACCCTAAGAAAGTGAAACTGAAGGTCAGTTCCCCGACGGTTTGTTGACAGGTGTCACTCAGCAACTGAAATATGTGCAACACAGCTGCATGAAAGGCTTTCCCTAGCAGCTCTATTAGGTATATGGCCCAATTTCAATAATCATTTCGCGTCATGACGTACATTAAATCCGCCACGAAACAAGGCATGCTCTCCATGTGAATTTTAAAACTTCACCTTAGATAGCTCCATTATGAAGACAATTTTAAAAAGCCATTTTTTTAAAAAAATCCGCATTTTGTATCTTCAAAACTAGATCCCAGTCAAGTCCCTAATGTAAATACCAAGGATTATTCAGAAAAATTCAAACACAAAAGAAGCTCATAACCTACAAATTAAAACTTGCCCTACCGATAATCTATAACACTAATCCATCAAAAGTCTACGCCCAAGAAAAGAAAACTTTAAAATCATGAATCTCCTCTACCCGAATCTTCAAAAGTAAAATTATATACAACAATAAAGTATTTTACACAAAATAACCTTAAAATGGTAAAAAACAGAACTTCAAAACAGCTGGATTACACATATCTTCAAAATTTGTACCAACAACGTAAACCCTTATATATTATTATCCTTACTGTAAAAACGAGATACCAGTTTCATAGAACGTTATGTTACTAACAGCCTCCCAAGTACTTTGTACATTTTTTGATGTTTTAATGACCGTACATCTCAGTATAATCTTAGCAATTGACCAACTTAATGCACAACTTCTTGTTTTGTAATAAGAACAAGAATTTGTGCATTAAGTTGGTCAATTGCTAAGATTATTTTGTACATATTGTGCATTACCTGAGAATGACCATGTCGGCTGAAACATGTCGTATTCAATATTACATTCTGTAAAAAATAAGATTTTAATTGTGACTGGCGGTTGTTTCAACTTAGTTTATACATTACCACAACGGGATGTTTAGAATAAAGGGTAAAGAGCCACAGGAACGCCTTGTCGCTTCTCACAAAATTCGGTCGGCTTAAGTTATGCTTATACATTCATCCTCTCTTGTGTTTAGGCGCAGTAAAAATTACCTCTGTGTCTAAGCACCACATGATGGAGATCAACACTCTTTAGACACTGGCATTAGGTGATGAATGGAGAGTTTCACTTCCCGATTCTTCTTTATCCTATTTACCCAGAGCCCCAAGCTGGTATGAACTCACTGTGAGTGGCATTGAATAAGGATGAAATCCAACCCACACGTAAGCATAGTACACCCAGTAAGTGATCTGTTCAATAGCAACAAATTTGGTAGCTGATAGCGACACTGTTGTTATTACTGCTGCCCATCTGCGTGAAGAGGCACTAGAGATGCCACAATGCACATCGAGAGACGCCATTGTGTTTGTCACGGTGTCACTTCGGTTAGCAAAATGACTCGATTAGTTGCAAAACAGAACAAGTGTAATGACTGAAACGCAGATACGTTCCGTGCTAGCAACTATCCTAATAACTATGTGTAAATGTCCCCGGGTATAAACCCAAAATTTTTATCTGTAATAATTTTCGGTGACCTTAAATATACAATAATTTTGATAAAAAGTTTTATACATCTGAGCACCAATGCCAACGTACTGTTTACTGCAGTCACACGAAAGGTTAAATGAATACAATTCCGCCATATACCGTATATTCTCGAACCTAATCCGCACCCGAATCTAGTCCGCACTAGTTGTTGCCGATTTCTTAAACGAAAAAATCTAATCCGCACCTTTCCTTCAACCGCTCTTGCCTACAAGGCAGACTGAATAATACTGGATGTTACCAATGCTTTAACCGTTTTCCGACTAACGAGCCGAGTGTGAAGTGGTCATATAACTGCCAGCGGTACAAAGGCACCACAGCTGATGATAGTGGCTGGGTGACGGATAGCGATTCAGTTATGAGTGATGACGGCGAGTCTGATGAATAATAAATTATAAATATTATATAATATATTATATAGTATTATAAATAATAAATAAAATAATAAATTATTGTATTGTTCTTACGGCACGTACAGCGGCTCTATCATTTTTCCAAAATCCAGCTCACGACCGCGAATCTAATCCGCACGCGATTCTAA
>Ga0123352_10002689_pt1 | contig 25083 bp, 24 predicted proteins | sample TergutLab28metaG_FD_89700 | JGI IMG/M metagenome (GOLD analysis project Ga0123352, IMG submission 89700) | Labiotermes labralis P1 segment gut microbial communities from Petit-Saut dam, French Guiana - Lab288 P1 | ecosystem: Host-associated > Arthropoda: Insects > Digestive system > Gut ...
AAAAAAAAGAAAAAATAAAGATAAGAAAAAGAGAAAAAAAACAAAAAAAAGGAAGGAAGTTATGTGAGGGGGGGGGGGGAGAGGAGAAGTAAGGGGAAGAGGGGGGGGGGGGGGGGGGGGGGAGCTTAAATCTGTACAAGTAAAAATACAATCAAGATATAAACCAGTACATTCAATTAACATTAATGGCACTAACCTGTATTTCTATTCCATACTGTATTTGCAGCTCTGTTCTGGGATTACAGTAATATTAATACACTTTAAAACACGACTCAGCAACCACAATCATACTGCCTACAAGAAATTCATGTCCTTCAATTTTCTTGCTGCAGATTTTGCTATCAACATAAAACAGTACATGCCTGATGCTACTTGTCTGTCAAAGGACAAAAGGGTCAGTCCACACAGCCTCTCAACACATTGCTGTTCTCAAACAATTCTTAATAGTTTTCAATTTAGTACAACTTAGCTGCCCTGCAGCTACTTCAAACGGAATTGTTAACACAAGTTGATAAGGTACTTCTGTGTGCAGGAACAAGTCATCTACAAATGAAAACTTTTGTAATGAAGTTTCCCATTAGTTAAACTACACCTACTCCATCAAAGTCAGTGAAGTTTATTTAGCAAGTAACACAATTTTAAGGCTTCCATAAGGACTGAAGTTATCCATTTTTTGAACATTTCCACTCTATCCTTTTTTGTCTCCCTTCTCCGGAGCCATAATCTTGCCAATTACCCTCCCCTCGTGTCTCTGTCACTCTGCCAATCACAATTTTTGTTCTGTTACAAAATAAAAGTCATTATAAGAATACTTTGGAATGTGGGTAACCATCTTTTCTCTCCAAAGTCAAGTTCATACACAGGTAAATTCACTACATTCATTTTACATTGCACATGAGTGCCATGAACAGCCAATGCATAGGCTCTAACCACTGACCTACTGCAACTAATCATACCGCCACTGTTGTAGGTGTATTTGTGCAGCCCCTACATGACACAACAATAATGTAGTCACCACAAAACAAGGAGTGGTTAATTATCCATTGTTTCCATTCTCATACGTGGTTGTCAAGGACTCTTTCCTTGGCCCAACAGATACCTTAATATCTAACTTAAAACACCAACAGCAGGCGTATCAATGAGGCAGTCTAGTGTCAAGCAGCATAATTTTGTCGCCAATAAGGAATCAGACTGGCTCAATTAATACTGCTGTTCTCTAAGTCATACCGCACCATTTCACTAATGAGTTTGGTCACAAGACCAGGTTTTATGCCAACAAATCACCTGTGTCTTCTAATGAGCAGTACGGACAGGTCATAAATTTTAATGTCTATCACTCTTTGATACGACAAAATTTTTGTGACTATAATCTGACACTGGAATACTTAAACTCGAGAACCTTACATTCCCGAAACTTGACTCCTGATGCTTAATCCCTGAATTAACATTTATGTGTCCAGAATTGCTTGTGTTTACATTATGGATGATATCTTCTGTTGTGCTCACAAATCAGTTACTAACTTCTATTTCACCCTAAACAGTGTCTTACAATATGGTTCAGGTACATAGACAGACACACACACTTCTCTCTACCTCTCTCTCTCTCTCTCTCTCTCACACACACACACACACACACACAAAGACTAAGTGTTGTTATTTCAGCCAGTAGTCATAAATAGGTATTGTAGGTGGTAGCAGGATAGGAGAAACACTATGCAGAAGTGCCACAATTATTCCAAACAGTTTGGTACTTCTGTATAAATCGAGCTCTTCCTAGAACTTTTCACCATACTGAAGTTGGGAATTTATAACAAAGTTGTTTTTAATTTCATGTTTTAATTTCAATGGCACTTTATTACACAAAATACTGCAGTACAATTTGCATTTTACATATCCGTCAGATCTGACATTGCAAGAACTGCTACAGACCACCTTCTCAAAACCAGTTCACTAAACCATTTCTTACATGCAACAATTGTCAATTCACTGTGTGTATTTGTATATACCTAGTCAAACAATACAGTTCTGGGGATCAGTCTACAAAAACAGATACACAGCAAGTAGGGGGAACCAACCATCCCTCTCTTGAAATTGCTTCAATAACCCTCCCAATACCTGCATGCACAAAAATGATTCACTGCTTTTTGTTCAGGCACAAGTTCTTGAGGATCACTAACCTAGGTTAAGTGATAAACATTGTTTTGATCCTTGACTCATGCCAGCACAACTCTCTGTGTTTGGGTGATGATACTGTACTCAACTCCAGTTTCTGTTGCTCTGCTTCAGGATTCTATTGAAACAACCAAGACATGTCTCCAGTAACCATGCAACTGACAAAGTGTGGATTTGTATGACAGGTCTGGAGGTAGTCTTTGCAAGTCCTGACTCTGTGATTCTGCTGCTGATGTGAGGGGCTGTGTAGAAGAAACTTTTTCCAAAATTTTATAAAGAATCAGACAACCCATCTCCCAGTTCATGTGTAGCTGACTATCCATCAAGTTTAGTGTCATTTAATGGTCTCCTCTAACCAGTTCACAAATACTTTTAACTGTTTCCAGACCTCAAGCAGCTGACATCCACTCAGACCTTGATTCATCAAGGCTCTCACTTCCCACTCAATCTTCTAAACAATATGAAGAAACACATCACATACAAGACATAAATTCATTTCCATTAACAACTGCAGCAGTTCATGTGTTTCTGTAGCTGTTTTCGTTTGTCTGAAACAAAGACTGGATATATGTGTGCTCCTCAATGACAACCAAGAAAAACACAGTTTGTCACAAAACTGCAATCAATAAACTGTCTGAGCTAGAACTTTCTTTTCACCAACCCCTGGCAGTAAATACACTAACACAAAACAGCCACAACTGGTTTATACACCAAACTACATCTTCATGAGAGCATCAGGCCCAGAACTTTAGTGTTTTGACCTCACACAAATATGAATGGTGTTGTGATGATGTATGTTTTGTAGCAACAGTAATAAAAACAACACATTTCACTATGCATTTCATTAGTAAAATACAAAAAGACAAAACTGTTTACTTCTCAGAATATTCAGGGAATATCCAGATTTAAGTATGTGTATGCATTTAAAAATTACTACCACAGCAGTGCCACTTACTGACAGCTGTATAATACTGACCAAGCAATATTTATGTAAAATACAAGTTATAATACATAAGGATAAAATACAATGCAAACAGCACAGGGGACTTGTAAACTGTTGTGATGTTACCACAGCGTATGAGGGGGAACCCAAAAATAACAGGAATTTAAATGTGAAGCGTGAACTAGAAGTAGTTGCACGATGCGCCGCTAGGTGTCGCAAGTCAACACGATACTCTAGCAGTCTGCCATGTGGCATCAATCTAGGATGACTGTTAGTGTTGTGGCTTTTTTTCAAAGTGCCTCCTACGAAGTTTGGAGATTTTTATGATGGCTGATAATAAAGAACAAAGATTGTGCGTGAAGTTTTGTTTTCTGTCAAGGAAATCAGCGGCTGAAACTGTTTTAATGCTGAAAGAAGCTTTCAGTAAGACTCAAGTGTACAAGTGGTATTCACGTTTCAAAGGGGGTGAAATGTCCTGAGGACCAGCCAAAATCTCACTGACCTTCAACCTGCCGAAATGAAGAAAATTCTGAAAAAGTTCACAATGCAATCAATGCAGATCTTTGTCAGGCCAATGATGAGATTTCTGAGATGGCTGGTTTGTCTTGGAGGTCATGTCAGTGAATGTTAATGGAAGATTTGAATATGAAACGTGTTTCTGCAAAATTCATTCCTTGGTTTTTGACAGAGGATAAAAAAAACAATTGTTTGAATGTTTGTTACGATTTAAGGGAACAAGTTGGAAATGACCCACAAATTCTTTCTAGAGTTGACCGGAGATGAGACTTGGTGCTACGGTTACGACACGGAAACAAACTAAGCATCGAGCCAATGGAAAACTCCTAGTTCTCCAAAAGCAAAGAAGGCCCGACAAGTTCGATCAAATGTTAAGATCATGTTGATTAGTTTTTTTGATGCTAATGTAATTGTTTACAAGAGATTTGTTCCTCCTGGACAAACTGTGAATCAACAATTTTATTTGAAGGTGTTGAAAAGATTACATGATAGTGTATGGAAAAAATGACCAGAAATGTGGAGCAGCGGTGATTGGTTCCTTCACCATAACAATGCCCCAGTCCACACAGCCTTGAGTGTGCAACAGTTTTTGGCAAAAAAACAACATGACGGTTATCCCTCATCCTCCATATTCATTCACCTGACCTTGCGCCATGCGACTTCTTCCTGTTTTCTTGTATGAAAGGCCAGATGATAGGGAAACATTTTGCTGATGTCAGTGAAGTGAAAAAGAAAACACTGGAGGTTTTGAACAACATCAGCACTAAGAGTTCCAGAAATGTTTTCAGCAGTGGGAAAAACGTTGGTACAAGTGTATCGAGTCAAAAGGAGAGTACTTTGAAGGAGACTAGAGGTGTAGTAGTATAAAACCTAATAAATCAATTTAAAAAAATAATTCCGGTTATTTTTGGGTCTCCCTCGTACCTTCTTGGATTAAGGAGCTGTTAGCAAGACATTCCCGATAGATACCACATAAATGAGTTCCAGAAACAAAACATGAGCAGAAGAGGAGGTTGAATAAACTGATTCACACAGGTTTTGTGTGTGACAAGAATGTTCTTGTAACTCTTAACTCATTATGAGACTCAGTATTCTTCAGCTGCTGTATAAAATCTCTAGGAAGACCAATAAGCACATGACCCTTCAACCGAATGTAATGACAATGATAAAGTTTCATTCTCTACACACTATGAACTTCCACATTCCATCTGCAAACAACCTCGCATTCAAATGCAAAATACCATGTACCACACAAAGGGCAAACATAAAGGTTACTACACAATATATATACATACACATTTTTGACAATGCACAAATCAGCAGTAAACAACGATATAAACAACAAACAACTTCCATGTATCTTATTAGTTAAGTTCTGAAAAACAAGTTGACCTGGCAGACCTAACACATCCCAATTCATAACTTCGCCGTAAATTTGCCATGAGGCGTGTTACAGTTCACTATGCGCATGTCAGCAATGCATACATTTTTCAAAAACGCAGGAGCCACCTCAAAAATCTATGAGCCAGGTGGGTGACAAGAAGCAAGTCCCATACAAAGGAATCAAAAACATTAGGCGCCACTGATCAAAATTTAGTTGCCTGGGTTTTGCACACCCCTCATACTCAGACAGTGTGTGCCACATAGAGTATGATTATTTTCAGACCACTGTTATGATAAAATTGGGCAGAACTCGAGAAACACAGAAGTTATAAAGAATAAGCAGTAAATGCCATTTAATACAAACTTTCTACTTCTTAAAAATCGTATCTCATATGTGGTGTAGATGACATGCAATACACACAATAGCAGTGGCCAGGTCCTGAGCAGCATGACATCAAGCAATGTTGGAGATGTCGATGGTTAGTTCTGATTTCGGTAAGACAGGGTCACATAACACAAAGCTTGTGATTCCTTTGAAAGCCAAGTTTCTTGGAGGTATGATTTCACCTTTGGGTTTAATCATCAGCACATCCAGGTTTCCTGACCTCTTTGCACCCGAATAACTGCTCTGGGAACACTTGAAAGCCAAAGTGCATACAAACAAAACTCAGCACCCTTAGGGAATTGAAAGAGCACATCAAGGACAAAACTACAGCCACTGATAAATGTGTGTTGCAGGTATGGTTCATTTCCAGTCTCAATTACAGGAATGAACTGCATGTCAGGGCAAAAATTTAAAAATGTAATTCCTCAAAACACAAACAGCATACATTAAGTGACATATTACTATATATTCTCAGTACTTTTTGTTTCTTACATTCAACAAGGTTCATCGAAACAGCAATCTGAAAGTCACATTCTACAGGCACATGCTGTACATCAGGCCTTTAATGATACTGTCAGTAACAGCCTATATATACAGTGTGGATCAAAACCTACTTGCCAACTTCAATGAAATACTGAAAAACTGCACGAGTCAAAATGGCATGAAACCACATACTCAGTAAAATGAAACACTTCAAATTTTCTATGGGTTTACAAAACAAGCTCCCTTGGTTCACCTGCCTAATTAGTCCAACATCCTCTACAGCATATCTTGGTCCACCTTGTTTACGGCTTCTGTGATTGTGGAAAATACCTCATGCCACAGACAGAGCATCATGGTGACAAGAATGTTACTGTACATACAGAGGTCTGTTCTAAGAAGATATTGAAGTGCATGGTTACAACACTTGGAGTACAGTGACTTTTTCCATGGACACCTGTACATGAGCCATTCAGTCAACTATGTTCTTTTATTTCTAGCATACATGGACACAATGTCCCCTTCGTGCTTGTACCCAAGACACTGTATAAGATGTAAAGAGTTAACAGCTCTTGAATGTCACACAGAGTCCCTGATCAGCAGCTACAGTACTAAAGCAATGTTCTTGGCAAAAATACTCAACTTTGATATTTGTATGGGGGAGACCAACATCCTGCAGATGCCCTATGCCATCATCATGAGGAACAAGGTGGGCCACAAATGCTATATTCTTTAACTCCTGACAGCTGGCAAACCAGCCTTCAGTACACCCAAGAGCCTTTTCATTTTTCGAGGAAGGCATCACAACAACAAGAAATTTTCACCCTTGATTCAACACTGGCTGTAACACTTCCACTAATGTTGTCTGATTTGCCTCAATCACCATCAAACAGTTACACAACAAAGGTATCCAACAGCAATGCTCATTCTCCCTAAGTTATATTACACCACCACCTGTTCTAAGAGAGACATTACTTTTTCTTTCCAACCACTGGCCCTTCATCATGTTCATCAAACACTATTAAACTCTTTGCACCCAAAATTAAATGCCCAGTGTAATGTGCATCAGACCACAATTTACATGAGGACTGCATAACAGAGCCATAATTAGATAGTGCCAACAGGCAAGGCAATGTTTAGCATGTGCAGCACCACGCTACATGTTACCAGTCAGTAACATTCAGCACCAAGAATAATGTTCATACACAATGGCAACCAAGAGCTCTAAAAACTGAGCAAAGTTCAGTCAAAGAACATCCCACATTGTGTAGTATCTTTGTGGATACTGAGTGAGACATGTGCAGATATCACAGTGACCTGTGTATAGTACACACAGGCAAACATGCATGACAGCAAATAAGTGAAGTATCAACACCATAATGCATGGGGGTTGCCACTGTAATTACATTTTTTAAAACCAACAATGTAAATTAGCCTTTGAAAGTGTCAAATTCCAAGTCAAGGTATCATCACAAACACACAGAAACAGAACCTTGCAGCAGTACCATAGTAAAAGCTGCATTTCTGGTTCTAAATGTCACAATAAGAGGTTGTAACATTGCCCAATAAGACTTGAATAAACACCCACTGAAGTTAGTGCAAAGGCAGGGTGCACAAATACCAGACAGGTTACCCATGCAACTAAATTTTGCATTCTGACACCTAATAATTGTAGTTCAAGCACTGCACTTGCTTCTTGTCACTCTTCCGGCACTTAGTATTCTGAGATGGCTTCCAGACTTTTAGAAATTTGTACAGGGTGAGCAAAAAGTCCTTCCCTGATTACAAACATTTATTACAAGAAAACTACTGTACGTGGAATACAAACATATTTTTTTTTTAATGTAACTCAAGAAGTTTTTTTTACAACACATTAGTACACTTCAACATGTGCTCCTTTTGTTGCATGGAGAACGTCTAATTGATAATCAATTTCTCTCCACCTGTTCTCCAACGTGTCTTCAGTTATTGTAGCAAAAGCATCTGTTATTCTTGCCTTCAAATTTATAATTTCTGGAAGTGATGTCAAAAACACTTTGTCCTTAACAAACCCCCATAAAAAGAAGTCAAGGTGGGTGATATCCAGCGATCGTGGTGGCCAGGGTGTCAGACCATCTCTCCCAATCTACCTGTTTGGAAATGTTGCATCCAAAAACTGACAAACATGTGAACCCCAGTGTGGACGTGCACCATCTTGTTGGAAAATTATCCACGACTGAAACTCTTCTACCTGAGGTGCAACGTAAAGTTCCAACATGTCCAGGTAAACATTTGTAATAAATGTTTGTAATCAGGGAAAGACTTTATGCATGCCCTGTATATCTTTTGTGTAAAGAAAATAATGAATTTATTCACCTAGTCATCAACCAAGTATAACCACACAATGACTACCAGTTTGTAAACACCATGAACAAAAGAGTTCTGATATAAGATCTATGTCTAGTGTCCTTCAGAGTCCAAGCAGAGTATCTCATCTGACACCACACACGTTCTGAAACCTTTGAGATTTACATTCAAACCATGGAACTTACTGCAGCCTGTACCAGACACCAAATAATTAAAATTTAACACATGGTCATTCATGTCAATGTGTCATTCTACTACCCTTTCTTTCAGGCGCTTTAAACATTTATTTTACTGACGGACATCTGACTTTATACTGTTCAGCAATTTCATTTAACTTACACATACCTCTGTAGGTCAGGAATGGCAATCACTTCATACGACAAGACAGCTTCTTTACACAAGATAAAAACTGTCATGTTTGCTGGTAGGGTGTATAAAGTACCAGACTATTTTGAAAAAAATTATAACTCCATAACATTTATACTTACAAAGCAACAGCCCATGTTAATAAGGGCAAAATCGGTATTCAATAACAGTTCACCATCCCTGCTGCATGTGATTTTCATTGTGTGCCATTGTAACCTCATCACCTACATGTAGTATGGTATTTGCATTTGTCACTTACATAAGTTACTTGTCAATGGACAGCAACTGTCTTACAACTTCATCAATGCAGAAATTAAGTGGATGACCAAGAATGCCATGCCCTTGTGTCACATCAAACCTCTAACTCTCATCCTTTCAGTTCCATCAGTACCTTACACTAGGCATGGTTCCCACAATATATCTCAAGCAGCCTAGTCAAACTTGAAATATAGTCTACAAATTCTGATCACAGGGAATCACAAAGCCGATAAACTGCAGAGATACATAATAGTAGTTCTGAAATGTGCAGTCACTATTCCATTATACATGACCCAAAATAATGTTTCAGCAAACAGATTAAATAGACACATATTTTCTTCTCATGTACCCATTTCCTCTAATGACATATACACAACACTTCGTAACAGCTCAGACTGAGTTGTATGTACAGTTTAGGTCACAGAGACCAGTACAGATCAACAAACCTAAGGAAAAAACTGTTAATACTGTAGTAACAACACAGGCAGTCACTGAGTCATCTACATTACTTTTTGTTAGAATCTGCAATGAGTGCAGCTTTATGAATTCGATGTAAATGTGTCTTCATGTCATAGCTGCGACTGAAAATTCTGTGGCAGACTGGGCACTGAGTTTGACCAGTATGTAAATCTTTGTGTAACTGCAGTGAGATGGGATGCCTGAACCCCTTCAGGCAAATCCTGCAACGAAATGGCATCGTGGTTCTGTTGCAGCTCAATTCTGAATCTGCAGAATCTCTGTACAGGAAGTCTTCAGACAGGTGAAGGGCTATAAAAGAAGAGACCCCAAATTCAATGGCTAATAGAGGTAATGGCAAAGGGGCCTATATGTTTAGCACATCCAGTTTAGTAATATGAATTCCCTCAAAGAATGGCTTAACGTGAACATAATTTCATGCATGCTTGAGTGAATGCAAAGTATGTAACATGTTAAACTTTCTCATTGAAAAAATTATGACATATGCTTCAACCAGTCCGGAGATTAAGATTACTCACATTCTGGAAAATATAAACACAGTTTTAAAAAAACTAAACTATGAGACTTCGTATCTCCATTTGATGTCATGTCATAATAACATTCACCTTTATTTTTAATGGCCTCATTCAGGGTTTGATTCGTTTATACCATGCACAAAACTAAGATGCATCTTCAGATCAAAAATTCGATTCAAAACTTTATTGCAGATTGCACATGTAGTTTCTCCACTGTGAACTTTCTGGTGGTGCACAAGAGATGTCTGATGTCCATATGACTTTCCACAAATGTTGCAATGGTGTCTAGTGCCACCAAATCTTCTTGATGGAGAAATCATGCACCACTGAGCCATATGTCCATGAGGCACTGTGTAGGGAAAAGAGTGAAATATGAAAGAATATATAAACATAAATTCACATTTAAGTATGAATACAAAAAGGACTAGATAACAGCGTAAATATAATTACTCATTTGAATTACGGTAGTTTCACTCTCTACTGGCTCACATTTGTTACTGTTCTCTATTTTGTTCAACACTCTCAATCCTACACATGTACATGCATCTACATGTACATATGTTACGTTACATTTCACACATGAGCTTTCCATCGTGTTATTTTACAATTCTGTGCCTGTAACCATCAGTCACAGCAATGACAAACAAACCTGACTATGGAGGATTCTATGGATGTAATTATAGATCATCCTTAGTAAGCATAAAATTGTAACCATTTACACTGGAAGCCTGGAGTATGAGTTTCAGAATGCAAGGATTCATTTGCAGAATGTAAGGTCTCACAGTACCGCTGATAAACACCCAGCCTTATAGAATATGGGAACATGTAGGTCAGTATTTTCCACCATTTTCAGGACTATGGCTGCCTAGATATTCAGGATAAGCCGTGAGGAGGCCAATGTCCTACCCCAAAAGAATGGGATAGTCAAGGACTAATTTAAATTTGTCTTATTTTTATGCAAGGAATGTACACACGGTAAAGAATACAAAACGAATACTTTAATATAATAACTTACAGCATTTAATACAACATAAAATTATATATATATATATATATATATATATATATATGTAACACTCACACAAACAACCTAAGCCTACAATTATACATTTTTACATAAAGAAATATTGATACAATTATTTACAATTCCAAGGACTACTACTAACTCTGAACATTCATAATAAACGCCAAACATGTGCTTACTAAACTGAAAAGCACCCAAAATTTATAATCTATGAATAAATGTGCCACATTTTCCAATTCATATGTGCATTCTTAGATTATACAATCCCAGTATTTCTGATGGAGACACTCTGTTAACATCATATTAGGCTATGTTACAACTGCAAGAGCACAACAGCATCAATTGCCTGGAGAAAAATAACTCATACAACCATGCATCCACAAGTTATTTAACCACACTAAGACTTGAACCATGCAGCTCATCAACAGCCTGCAGCACCATCCTATTAAGTATGCATTTGCAACACAGAAAATGACAAGCAAATCAATTACAGATACTGCAGAATACACGGTAACAACCAAGTCAATAAGGTCCATGAAAAGTTAAGAGTAACTTAGTGAATGAAGACATTTCTCACCACTTACAGAACCCACAGGTTGACTAACCCTTTGACGCTGGAATTAAATCCCCACCCCCTTGGCCACTTTAGTGGCCGTTCGGCTATATAAAGGGCTCAGTGCACAACATATATATATGTCGTTCGGCGGCTAAGGGTTAAAATGTTCACAACAGCCTGCTAAAGATAATGCTAGACACGTTGTCTAAAGGGCCTTGGTTCTCATATTATAGGGTTTTAGAAGTTTTCCTGTCAGAACGGCTGTAAGTTATCCTACCAACTGTTAAGGGCTGGTATACAGCGGATTACATCAGCAGACTAGTGTCACTTTTAAATGAGTCGGGAGATGACCATAGAAAATAACACATCTGGCACATTCCCCATTTCTGTCACAATTTTCAATGCACAAGTAATTTCAGAAGAAATGCCAAACACTCATGTATTTTAATAAGCCTTTCCAAGTTCTGCACAATAACATCCAATGTAATATTCTTATGCATTCCATTTTTCCCCATTTACCTCAAAATCCCTGATCGAAGTCCCATGACCTCACATTGGAAGCAAGGTGAATCAAGGCATATCCTTATACCATAATTTGTAAAAATATGCTTTACTGTCCCACCTACGTGCAAGTCTTCCAAGTCATCCTTTTCCTTCAGGATTTTTGACATGAACATTTATATCCATCTGAAATATCTCCTTTGTGCTACACACCCTGTCCATCTCACTCTTGATTCCTATTATTTCCAGTATCCTATCATATCCTGCCCTTTGGTACAAATATATGAATCAACTTGAAATAATCCACACAAAATACTTGTATACTGAAAAAATACATTTCTAAACACAGCATGAAATTGTTCATGTTGTCAACTGGATGCATGGAAAGCAGCATGAGTCATCCATGAAGGCACTTCGTACTCTAGTCAATCAAACAAATATCAATCAAGTCTATACACAACTTTGTTTGTAATTAACCATAAGCAATATGTTTCAGCTATAAAAGCCATCTTCAGGCTGAATACAAAATCATATAGGCAATATATATTACAATGCCATGAATTTTATGGATGTGATCTCATGTTACATCAAATGGAGGTATTACAAGATGTGGTACAAATTAAAAACAGAATTTGAAGAATTTGTAAAATCTGTACATTAAAACTTTAAAAAATTTCAAATAATATTATAAAATAATGGTGGACTTTTGGAGGTGGATGTCGAAGTGCAGTCTAGTGGGAGACTTGAAAGTGGTGGGCAGCGCAAGTATATTTCTCTCCGCAGAATTGTTACTACTAATGTTTTTAGTGGTGTACAGGTGTATGAAGTGAATGCACCAATCAGCTTTCCATTCTCGGTGTGTTATTTAAGCATAATTATGTACCTTTAACATCGCAAAATAACTACATGTAATATATGATACTGGTTAATGTATGTGTGAGATACGTTCACTGCCTTTTCGTAATGTGCGGTGTACACAGGTAAATGCTGCTCATGGTTGTGCACTGCTGTCAACACTCCTAAACAGCACATCCCTCACAATACAGTTTTACATTCGTGCAACTGCCTGTCCCCTATTTTTTTCACCAAAATGTCTATGGATTACAGATTTGACCAAACAGCCACTTCACTTAACGTCTGATACATACAAAGGAGCCTGTTAATCATCCCCATTAGGATCACTTTTAGTAGATATCAAGAAGGAACTGGACAGAATCAAATATTTTAACAAAAGCCAAACTTGGCTAATACACCTCAACTATCAGTATTTACATGATGGATGAGCTGCATGTGGACTTTCATGTAGTAAGTGCGGCTGAAAACTTTGTGGCACACAGGACACTGAGTGTGGCCTCGATGCAGACGACGGTGCATGGACAGAGAACCTGCATGCTTGAAAGCCTTCCCACACACTTGGCAAACAAATGGAAGCCGCAACTCAGTCTCTTCAGGTCCGATAGTTGATGGTGAACTCAATTCTGCCATCCAATCACCCTCCCTCAGCCAATGAGGTAGGTCTACAGGAGAGAAAATTTGCCTCATGTAATGCTCTCCTACCTAAGTGTACCTTAACAAATAATGTGACCAGATACAAAGGCTTATGACATGAATCTCCATTTATGCTTACATCATGCACAGAATTTACCAGCAACGCCAACAAATGCCAGCAAACAAAATTAAATCATGAATGTGACAACTGACTAGCAGATATTATTAAAGGTGCATACATTACAAACTGGCAGTGCACACTGCACAACAATCAACATTATTAGTAATAAGATCCATCTACTAAATAAAAACTGAATGAAATACACATTTTGTGGATTAAATTACCTCTAGATACTACTAATGACACTATACACTACAATTATAAATGCCTTACATCAGTAATGATCCCTAAAACTGCTAGGTTTTAAAGGCTTTAGTCCCATGAACCAAATGCATGTGCCTCTTCAGGTTGTAAGTGCGACTGAACACCACATTACAGACAGGACATCTTGTGGTTCCTCTGTGACAGTTCCTGTGCAGCGCCACTGATATCTTATGCTTGAAGCCCTTGCCACAAATGTCACAGTGATGTATGTAAATGGCTGGCTGTCCACTCCCAGACCATCGCACCTCCCCTACAGTAGCAGAAACAGGGGACTATAGTGGATATCAACTGATAGAAGTGCAAGCAGGCTTCAAGATATACAAAGGACGAACAACCCATTACATTTGACAATTTTACACATACAATGAAATCCATTTAAGACAACCGGGTTGAAGATGGATTCCCACCTCAGACACAGAATAAGTGCATATAAAAATTATCCCATACAGTTAACATACATATTGTCCTTTCACCAAGTCTGCCACTAAAAAGGACTTCCTCTTAAGTAACACAAGAAATTCAAAATGCAACAAACTTATAATTAATGTCATTACATGAAAACAAGAAGCAATATCGCCAGCTCTCACTTGTTCAGTTCCTTTCAAATGGGGGGGGGGGGGGAAAAAAAAAAAAAAAAAAAAAAAAAAAAAGAAAAAAATGTACGAGTCTAAAAAGGATAAAGGGATATAAAAGGGGGGGGGGGAGGAAGAAAAGAAAAGAAAGAAGAAGAAAAGAAGGAAAAAAAAGGACATCCAGTACCTAAACATTAATTTCCTTGTCCTTTCCACAAACATATGTCCTTCACACTTCACTAACTTCTGATGCCATCTGTTGTGTCAGTGGATCTATGTTCATAAAGACCGCTAGTGTTTGAGACCAGTTATTGCTAGAAGGCTTCTAACAAATAATCAAGACACGTAAGCCACAGTCAACCATTTTTATTTTCATACTTTTACCTAGTGAGAAAATCCATGCCCAATACACTGTTCATGCCTTTAGACACAACATGAAGTGTGGGGAATACAAAGAGAAAAAGAGTGTGTAGTGACTGTGTTAACCGTTTGGCTTAAATTACAATACATCTCTTGTCTCTCTCTCTCTGTCTCACTCACACTCACACACACAATGGTTGATGTTTGATGTCAACTTTAAATGCAGTTACACTTAAGGCAGTACTCCAAAACAGTCAGCCAGTGAACAGTAAATGGAAAAGAAATAAAACAGAAGAATATGGGCAAGCACAGGTGACCATACTTATGGTACAGTTATGGCAAGAATAGGTTGTGCTTAAAAAAAAAAGTCATGTCAAAAATGTGCCAAAACCACCAAAGGAAAAATATGGTTTGATGGTGAAGACAAGATCAATGTATGCATAATTTATGAAAATTATTATACTAATAGCAAATGTCAATTGAAATACAGAATTACCAGAAAATATTTTTTCAGGTGTACCCATTTCATTTTCCCACTTAACATTCCCAATTTGTTCAGTTTTCCAAAAATGCTCACCTTACAAGAGTTTCACCATAAAGGTATACCATGTCTGTACAAGAAAGACAGTTACATCAAGAAATTATATCTCCCCTTATGGAACCCAGAGCTTCACTGCTGACTTTACAACAGCCTGGTCCTAGACACTGTTGCAGGCCAATTAACCCAACCCACGCCCTCAAATTCTAATTCTGTACAACCATTTTCAGTATTATCAACCCATCTGAGCCTAAGTGCATGCACTGCATTTCCCATAAACCTCTCCACCTATACCTTGTATAAATGTTTCACACCGGACATACATACTACTTGCCCTCTCTCGCAGCATCTGGTTGCTCCACCTACATGGAGAAAAGTACCTTGCAGCAAGTTTCTCCTGAACACCAGTATTGAATTACACGGTACCACATCCCAGATGACCCTTATCCTAATAATATTTACAGATCAGTACAAATAACAAAACCCATCTTGTGATTGTGCCCAGTCTTCTAATACTACCTCCCTCTTGGGTCCATACATTCTCCTCAGCACATGCAATCAGTTTTATTCTTCTAAGATCACTAAACAGTATCTGTCCTCCTCACAACAACACACAATGACAGCTGCTTTCTCCAGCACTGGGTGATCCAGAAATCTATATCGGGGGGAAATTTACAGGGTCCCATCACATCTTAATGTTTCATCTACCAGCACCACACAGGATAAGGTAATTCAATTAAGAAGGACTTTGTCACGTAAATCTAAGTAAGTGCACAGTTAAACAGCAAAAGCAAAATGACTCCAAGTCTTGTTGGATTTTTCAAATTACATTTATACCACATTACTTAAGTTGCAATAAAAAGGGAATTTAAGGTATGGTGGGGAGAAGAGGACAGGTTAAGTCTGTGAACTTGGGTGCCAGGAACACCAAGATTGCACAGATTAGATAAAACGTTCCAACATCAGGGAACCCGCAATAGCAGGCAAACCTCTGGTTACAGAAGTGCTAGATATACAGCCTGAGCTGTAAAATGTCTTTATTCAAGTTGCCCTAAAAACAGTGCAGTTTCCTTTGAAGCTGAATGTCAACAAGCCAAAATGTGTGACCTTGTTACATGTACAACATTCAAGTGCCTACAACTTCCTGAATACATCTAATTCAGGTACATATTCAATAGGCTTAGGACAGTATATTCCCCTCACATAAAAGCTGTTTATTGTAAAGCACAAATATACTTCAAAATTTTGCTAACATAGTTTAAATCATTCATAACTGACTACTATTTGTCAATACTTCCCTCCATCTTCCACATTATACTCACAGCAGGCATTCAAAATACATGCAATAAGGACACACACCCATTTGGGCTCCTCAGACAGAACAGATACATGCATTGCACAGGCAGAAATTATTTTTTACATTGTTACTAATGTGGCACCACACACTGATCCATGCCGAATGCAATGACATGTCAGCATTTTGTCTTAGATCCTACGTTAAGAATATTTTTCTATCTGGCATGAAATGCCAGGAAACAGGAAATAATCCAATGTTCATATCTGTGACTCCATTCACATTTTAATTCACTGACAGAAACACAAAGGAATGGATGGCCAGTCAGTTCTGTTGGTACAAAAATATGAAGAACTTTACAATTTCAAAAGCCCTAACTACAGCAACCTCCAATGACATGAAACTACCCGGGAAGAAGCAACCGGACAACTAAGAAACAAAAATTAAGTTTTAATACACTGCAGTTTATTACACCTCATACATACTTCATTACCATAACAAAATATAGTATAACACTCAAGCAGAACATATGTATCACAAACAGTAGGCAATTTATTCATGCAAATATTTTTTCTCCTTGAGCGTTTCTCAGTTGCCATTCTACATCACCTCTTGAACCAGTATCTAATTTGCACTGCAGTGATACAGATGTTTCCACCAAATTTCTGTGATTCTTGCAAGCTTTAAATCACTTTGCCCAAAGGCAAATATAATCAGAAAACTATGTGAAGAGCAAGCAGCATATACAATGGACTGTATACTGTGTACCATGCATAATTTACTCAAGAAAAAACTTCTCTTACTAAAATTCTGAAGGTAGTCTTAAAACAGTACTTGAGTGGCTTACTCGGCAATTTAATGCCTTTTCATCATCCACAACCACCTTATCACCACGATACACCCATTAAATACGTGCATAATGGAATGCTTTCATTTCATTTCATTTGATTCTTCACTTCCGGTGTACTGTTTTCCATTAAGTATTTGTACTTTTCAGTGATATTTAGAAATAAGTGTTTAAAATTCCACCAACTAAATTTTTCCCATACCTACCAACATCTACAACAATAAACCTATAGTCTGCATCTATATAAAACCACTATGAATCAAAAAAAAATTTATAACAAAGTTTGGTCTGCTGCATGGAGGTACTTAAATTACTATATTTACCATTTCTGCCTCCTATGAATTTGGAGAATTTAATTTCTTATGTTATTTTTCCTCTATTTCAGTCATTTTTATCAGGATATGGCATAACAACAGGTTGCATATTTTGCCAAAGAGCTTCACAAGTGTAGTACGAGGCTTATTCAGAAAGTAAGTACCATTTCGCTGTAAAAAAAATTAAGGTTTCGCATAAAATTTTATTGTTAAGAGATTCTACATTCTTCAAACTATTTTTCCACATATTTGCTGCCATTATTGAGGCACTTATCATAGCGGGGCACAAGTTTTTGTATACCCTCCTCACAGAATGCGGCCGCCTCTCTCATTCTTCATTGAACATCCGAACCCATTTCCTAACCATGCCATCACTCATCGCATTGTCACCATACACCAAACACTTGACAGATCTGGTGATGAATCTCACTTGGCAGCACATTCCTAACATTCAAAAAACGAATTACAGACCATATTTCACAGTTGGCGGCCCCTTCAATTGTCTTAAACATGTTTAACACATGGGAACAAACATAAACGTAACACAAACTTCATGAAATGGCGTCTGTGGCTTCTCAATTGACAGCATAAGTCACTGCACATGCGCAAAGTGACAGTCTCGAGGATGTGCGAGAGATATGCGCAGACGGTACTTACTTTCCGAATAGCCTACGTATATTACTTGTCACAATGTAGCTGTTTTCTGAACACGAGGGACTGGAACAAGTTCCTCGCATACAAAAAGTACACACATGAACAAGAGAAATAAGTGTATAATAAACATCCTTGAACATGATGTAACTGTACAGCATGCTGCACTGAATGACTTGCATTTTTATTTCAGGTCACTTGTGTAGGGACACAGTAGAAGTAACTGCATGAGAATCACCGTAAAGCTTAGGGAGAGAGGGGGTGGGGGCAAAATTTGCATCACAAAGGCTCCAAAATATGAAAAATAACTAAGTTGCTTAGTTACCTTTTCCATAAAGGGACATGGCATTCAAACATTTCTCCCTCTTCAGGGTTATAAAAAAAAACAGCAATGACCACACAGATGACAAAGGCACAAGCATACAATAATGATAAAAGACATACAAACGCTGTTGATACTACAGTACATTCACCATTTCATGCATCCATTGACAGTGTACAAAAGAAGAACTCATAGAACCAAATAACCATCAGTGGGATCCTAACTTCAACAATACTTATTTCAATAAAGTAGAATCAGGCATATTCAGAAGACACATTAACTACATTTTATACAAGTATGGGGCAAACTGAAGACATTTTCCTTTATAAGAACATAATCAATTACAAGGAAACATATGTGATGGTAAATTCTGTTGAAAGGAGGACTGCCTTTATGAAATCTAAATATTCAGAAACTCTTAGTAACCATCGTAATCCTGATAGTCATGGATGCCCAGCATGTGAACCTGATAATTCAAGCTATTATACTCACCATACTGTGCACCAACACAGGCAACAACTAAAATTAATCTTCAATTCAGAAATAATATCTTAAGAATTACGGATCTACAGCTCACCATTTGTAAGAATTAAATTCATGGCATTATTGTCTGCTTCAGCTTGTTGAACAACTGCACAAATTTCAGTCTATTCTATTTTTTTTTTTTCTGAACGTAATGAGTCGAATTAATTTTGCTGAGACATGAGACTTGATGAAATTTCCAGCTGAAATTATGAAGCATGACCCAATGGATATTCGTGCAACTTTTGCCAATCCTCACACTCTTAATCATGCACCTAAACACACCGGCGCATCATTTCATCAGCAGATGATGTTGATGAGTGGCCAGAATGACAGTCACCTTCCCACATCCCTTCACCACATTTAAAACATTTGTACCATTCAAGAAATGTTAACTGTCTCATTGCCTTATCACTAAAAGCCACCTGCAACAAATGACTGTTGCCTTAACAGTGTTCACACAAATGTGCTCCTGTTAATTTTAAAAAATTGCCAATGCACATGTTCTTTCAACCGACTGCTTTTACTGTACTTTCAGCAGGAAACGGTTGCAGGAACCAGTCTACCAAGCCATGTGCCAGCATCACAATTCTGAAGGAAAGTTTCGCATGGTGTGAAATTTTTCCGCAGACATTATGAACCACAAACAATTTTGGGTGCTGGGTATTTATTGCAATGTATGTTTCCATAATTAAAAGTAAACTATTTGTTTACTATCAGCACCTTTTATGCCAGTGGAATACACTACATTAAACATACAACACGTACCTGAATTACATACTTAAGGAAACAACAGTGGCACTGCCATGTGAACCGATGATTTGTAGATTCCATTTAGTCCTTCTGAACCAGTGTACAAAAGCATGTTACTATATGGCCATTTCAAACTCGACAGATATTGACAGTAAAGGCTTACACTTATAGAAACTTGTTATCACTCATCTGTACAGTACTCATTACAGCTCCCCAATTATGTTGGTTTTTCTGCTAGTTGTTAATAAAGTTTACAACTGCAGAAAAACCCCAATGTTTGAAGTGGCTGCCCGAACATAAAAGATTTAGAACACGAAATATCAAATCGCACCAATAAATAATTCTGACTGATGGTAACAATCATGCTACTGGTAATGAAACTCTGAGACTTATAGAATCTGGGCCACTTCTTTATGAGCTGGGCCAAGGATTCTCTGGAGGTTGAAAGATACAATTCATACCACTTTATCGTGTCACATGTAAGACAAGAAAAAACATACAGTACCAAAGACAAAGCTTTAATGAATTACAAAGTAACAATTACAAACTGATAAAAACAAAACACCTGCATTATTGGGAATCTGCTCATGAACAAAACCTATTAATATCCATACATCACTGAAGGGTACAGAAATGACATGTCTTGCACACGTCATCACACAATGGGAGAATGATACAGCTGTTCAGTTAGACAAGAAACTGCCACAGTCCTTAAAATCCACCAGCACATTACCAGCCAGCCATCAACCCCTTTCATAAACCAGCTGAATCCAGTCACCCCTCCAGATCTTATCCAATGAAGACAAAATTCAACCCAACTCTTCCAAACAAAGCATTAACATTACAACAAATTAGTCAGGTAACGGAATTCACTAAATTCTAATATTATAACAATCAACAGCAGCGGTTGTTTACTGATGATGTCACACACAAAGGACAGTGAACAATGCTAACTCAATACAGAAAATGCATTTAATCACAGCCCACTGCAACTGAACAAAATGTAACTGTAATGAAAACTCTTTACCAATCACCTTCATGACCAGTGCACACATGCACATGACAATATGTCTTCAACATTTTGAGACAACTGAAATGCCATAGAACTGGAGAATGGAAATGATTTGATTATTCTCAACAGCATAACATTAAATTTGAAAATTGTGGCACAAAAAATGTATATTACCAGAGAAGCAACACTGTTCCAAGCAGTCTGTCCTGCTAAATGAAGTCTTACTCTAAAACTACTAATGCACAATAAATGCATGCACACACATGCTACCTCTCTCTCTCCCGCTCTCAGCTAAATGGCAGCAGGTCACTGCTTGAGAAAATTACACCTACAACTGTGTAATAGCAAGTATCCAACCAATGGCGAATAAACCAGTCAAACACCGACTGCTTTTGTTCTTGATCATAAAACTAGCGCCAAACATTATCGTCATCTACAAATCATACACACTGTAACAGGACCCATCCAGAAAAAGCAGTACAAAGCACATACCAGGAACATCATTTTACACCGATTTTCTTCCTGCTATGGTGTATTACACTAACGTAACATGCATACACCATTAGCCCACCCACTCAACACCATGTACTAGGCGCATGTGACGCTTCATGTTACTCTTGCGGCTTAAAACTTGTGAGCAAATAGAACAACGGGTTTCACCCAAATGAATGGCAGAGTGATACCACACTGAGTTTGCATGTTGAAATGTCTTGCCACACTGACCACAAGAAAATGGCTTGGTCCCTCCTACCACAGCTTGAGCAGTTCGCATGGCTGCAGCTGGCCATCGAGAGGAGGGCATCTGCCTACTGCAAGCAGAGCCTTCAGAGCCTCCACTGCCTACAAACAGGAGGGATGAAGATTAAGATCTACAAAACCATGAACATATGCTACATGAATATTAAGAGTAATTCATCTGTACGTATTTTAATCTCATCTACACACATATCTCTCAACTACAAAATGCAGAATATAACAACAGAAATGTACTTTTAATAACTGAAATTATTACTGACATAAATTTCATACCATTAAAACAAATTACCATATTAGGTATTTAAAGCCACTTGAGTTCACAAATCATAAATGTTCACGATCAGTTAAAATTTATACCACTGTTTTATCACAGACCATGTCCATTCGATCGTAAATACAACTTCTACATCTTGGCAAAAATGACTCCAATTATTCTTTAAGCTGTAGTGCCAGTCTTTTTAGTGTTGATGCCATGGACCATGAGGATGTGTCTACGACAGTTGCCCTTGCGACTGAAGACCATGGAGCAGACGTGACACCGGGTGGCCCCTATATGTATTGGCATGTGATGGTACAGAGAGTTACGGTGCTGGAAACACTTCCCACAGATGTCACACCTATGAACCAACGGTTTTCCCTCTTCCTTGACGGTGGTCCGAAAGTTGTATGGCTGCAGCAGTAGGGAGGATGTCTGGCCACTGGACACGCCTAAAAAACCAGGGCACAACTGTATCTTCCACACAATTTTCAATATTTACGGCACACTTCCCAAGACATCAGTCAAAACACACACAAACGAACAATACAGACTTCCATCAAAGTCTTCCCAACATACAGCAAATCCCTTCTGTACGTCAGGAATCTACTGTTGCTATACGCGAACTGCATATCACACCAACTATAGTCATCAACTACATGATCATTCACACATCAGCATCAGTTGTGCTGTGAACATTAACAGTCAGACAGTCATAAAAAAGTCCTCTTACATTCACACACGTTCAGCATGCATGCCAATGCCATGAATATGACGTAAATGTCGCTTCATGTTTCCTATACGACTAAGAACTAGTGAACAGATATGGCATGTTGTCTCGCCCATGTGCATGGCCATATGCAACTGACAGGATTTCTTGTGGCGGAAGAGCCTGCTGCAAACACCACAGCGGAATGCAGGGTTGGCCGCAACTGATGACACCCTACTGCACCAGCTGCCTACAACAGGAGGGAATAACCACACTTCAGTAGCTCCAATACATCCTACAATTATCCCACTATCATAGAAAGCCTTCCCAATTAGCACACTTCCACGTGTGATACATAAAACCTAGGAAAAGGAGGAATATACAAAAGCTAACAGGGCTGAAAGTGCTCCTACTGATGACTAGGAGAAATGTTGTGTGAGACATGTTGGTTGACTGATTCCTGGCACAAGACTTACTTGTAAATTCAATTAATGGTACAATAGTATATTATCAGAAGGGTAGAGGATGTATTGACAGTATGTAAAATTACTATGTTTCTACATACATAATGCATTTATTCATTCTTTGTTAGTACAATAATCAGCAGCATTATGAATGCTACGAGAACTTGAGGAGGGGGAAGAAAAAAACATTTGAAAATTCACAACTACAATATCTAAACAATCTTTAACAATTCCAAGTTTACTTCACAGTTAAAAGACAAAGATGAATTATAACTTGGCAGACAATAATAATTAAACCAATTACACAATTAAAACTGAGTAACTTACATTCCCTCCCACAGCTCAATCACAAAAATTGTAAGTACATTCCCAGTAAAAGTTAAATAACACATACTTATCTACACACAAAAAACACACACACAAACACAAAGTGTGCACAGATGCCCCTCACCGCACACACACGCACACACAATCTCATTCAATCTTGTACCCGAGCACAAATCCTGCCGCAGTAAAACGACCTCAAGCTAGTTTATGCAGCCCCCATTTAAATTCAGTCTGCTGCAAATCACTCTGAACATTTCCCCCAAAAATATTAAAAAACTGCCTCAGTGAATACCCACAGGTATAAGAACGATGATTTGCTCTAACAATGCCACAACACAGATGCAGCAGGGATTCCCGTCTCAGAGTGATATTCCAGGAAGCATGGCATTCTGCATAAACTCACATCGCACTCCCTGCATTTGAAGCGAGTCTGCTTGTATGAACCTCTTGCTGTGGTACGGCCCTTGAACTTGCACAGGCGACACACTTTCCCATGAGCATCAGCCTTCATGAGGAGATGAGGGATTGCACCATCTTCCTTGCCAAATCCACATTCCCACTTTTCATAGCCTATGGGAGGAATCAACATATTTATATCACTTCCTGTGACTTGTGAGGATTATAAAATAGGAACACCTATTTTAAGGATTAGAAATTTAACTGCTGTGAAGACTGACAATGATCCACAGTGATTTAACAAGTAAATTATTCTAACAAAGCTCAATTCAGACATGGGTAAAGTGACACCGTTTTTACACTTTCAGTTACTTGATACTTTTATAGTATTTTGTCAACTGTTCACGTTCAAGACCTTGTGAAGAATGTACATGGACTGACAGAACACCAGAAGACTTTTAACTTGCGTGAAACTGCCCACTCTTGCTGTCTACTGCAGACATTAGAATGAGTACAGCTCTGTTACCACTCCCCCACATGCCTCCAGTATATGCAAAGGGACGACTATAACTACTGTTAAGTCAAACGCTAAATGGAACTCCACTATACCTAGTAATCCTACAATGTGGCATTCCGCTAGGACTCTTCTTAAATAACTTTACAAAACCATCAATGCTACATTATGTTGTTTTCATTTCTATGACCAGTATTTACACCCAACAAGATCATCACCAGTTGGCACTGTGCCTCACATCCCACACAGTTCAGTGCACTGAATTACATCAATTATTGCCATAAAAGATCAAGTGTGAAGTTTTCCAATTTCATAACCATTATTGCTCAAATATTTCAGAATTATGCATAGATTAATTTCCAATTTCAACACAATTACAGCCAACACAACTACATTTTTCCATTAAGAGGATTTCTACAATGATACATAACCTACAGAACACTCAGCAGGACCACAAATGGCTCAACCCGCCACCCTGCAATGTGAATCAACCCCTGTAACTTATTATATCCCATGATCCCATTATCATATCCAACATCATTCCACCCCAGCAGTGAAAGTTTAGAAACAATATGAATGTCTTACTACCTAGGAACACCATGAGCTTATGGTTTTTGGTGGTGGGCCTTCTTCATGAGGTTCCCAGCTCCTCTCCACCGCATATGTCGGGGGGGGGGGGGG
>Ga0123352_10002690_pt1 | contig 25067 bp, 14 predicted proteins | sample TergutLab28metaG_FD_89700 | JGI IMG/M metagenome (GOLD analysis project Ga0123352, IMG submission 89700) | Labiotermes labralis P1 segment gut microbial communities from Petit-Saut dam, French Guiana - Lab288 P1 | ecosystem: Host-associated > Arthropoda: Insects > Digestive system > Gut ...
ATGATGGGTGCTGTGACACCCGAAACATGTAGAGTGACTTTGCAGTGAATAAATATCTGCATACTGTTGCATCTGGTTGGATTTTTATTAACATTGAATTACGATGCACGGAACCATGAGTTAAAAAAATACTTTACACCAATACACATTTTTCACCATATCTCGCTCAGTTCTTCTTAGAATAAAAATGTCTTAGACAAAAGTTGTAGAGAAAATCAAAACACGCATTTTATGTTCAGTAACATTTTTTCCGAAATTCGTACCGTTTATGAGATAAAGTGGAAAAATATTGTACAGTCGGACAGGTCACACATGACAATATGAAGCACGTACATTTTATACCGGATATAGTAAGGTTACAAACGCACACTCAGAATAAGTAATACATATTGCTCTTCCACTGCAATAATGTTTGAAAAACCGCCCGTCAGTGTTGTGTTATGCGTACATTGCCTGTCCTATGAGGGTTTCCGTTAAACATTTTACGAGATGAGACAAAATTAATCAATCATGAGGCAATAAATATTAAATATTGTGAGTGGCTGTCTGTATTCTTGCCGTAGTTACTTATCACGCACAGTGCATCTTTTTTTTTTCTTGCACCGCGTTTTACTGCCATCTGTGGTCTGCCAGGCTTATCATTTTGTTCCACATCATCTCATAAAAGGCGCGATTTTCGGAAGAAGTTATTGAACATAAAATATGTGTTTTGATAGCATTTTTCTGAAACATTTGTCATTTTAAAAATTCAGCGAGATATTACCATAACCTAAATAGGTCTTCATATAAAGTGTCCGTTATTTTTGTCGGATTTTAATCAAACTTGAATTTTCTCGACAGACGATGAAGAAATCCAACGAGATGCATAAGTATGCAGATATTTATTTACTGCTAAATTACTCTACATGTTTCGGGCGTCCATCGCGCCCATCATCAGGAGCACATAAAACTGTAGTTGCAGTCTCTGGTTTAGATGACACTATCTGGGGAGCAAGCTTCTTCAAACGTCACCAAATATCCTATGGCTTGGTAACCTGCTAAATGGTATTTGCTGTTCTCACTAGTATTATAAATTCCGTAGGTGAAAAACATAATTTCTCCTGTACTTGGATTAATTTCAGGTAATTTAGTAGTATATCACTGTCCATCTGTTTTACATCCAATTGGATGTGATGCTTTTACTGACTGTCCCAAACCAGTCCTTATTTGGTCAAGTTTGAGGAAGCTTGCTCCCCAGATAGTATGATGTGTACCAGAGGCTGCAACTAGGGTTTTATGTACTCTGATGATGGACGCTCGAAACATGGAGAGTAATTTAGTATTAAATAAATATCTGCATACTGTTGCATCTCGTTGGATTTCATCAACGTAGAATTACGATGCACGGAACTACAAATATAAAATTTCCTGACAGAGTTCCAAAAATCGTTAAACATCAAACTTTATGAAAACTGTCCAGTGGAAGCCGAGTTGCTCTTTGCAGACAGACTGAAGGACGGACAGGCAGACAGTCACGTCGAAGCTAACAGTCGCTTTTCACAATTATGCTAACGCTTGTAAAAACGAACCGATCTGCACTTTTGGGAGTCACAAATTACGTTGCCTCTTCTTTCGTTAAATAAATACATTATAGGGAAGTGTTTTGTGGTTGAGGAGTAATGTCGAGATAAAATGTACACTGATGTTGGTCTTGTTGTTGGGTAATGATATCACGCAGAACTGGGCTGTGGAGATGATGTCAAAGATTTTCCGAGATGTCATAAAACATCCCAATTCTACATTACGCCTCTGTCCATAAATAGCATCAAAACGAGCATCAAGCTTCCGTGAAAACCCGAAGTATAAAAAATTAAGGAAATTATGCGTAACAAAGTTCTGGTCTGTCCCCATTGCCTAATTATCCGGAACGAAAAATTTCGTTTTTAATAAACTAAACATGATTATGCTTCTTAACCCTCTAAAGCTTAGTGGTCACTCTATGTACAGCCAGTTTAACATTAAAAATTTTGAACTTTACCCACACAGTTTACACCTATGTTCATGTGATTATTATTGAACGTGGTCATTATTTCCCTACGTAGCTTAAAGCTGTTAGTCTTTCTGATGGAAATTCCCCTACGAACTGACATTTATATATACAGTGCGGTCCAGAAATTTTTATGACTGATTTTTTTTTAAATCGAAGACAGGTGAGGAAGACACCTTTTTCAATTCAAAATAAGCTCCATTGGCATATATACAGGCTTTTGCGCAGTCGTACATTTTCTGAAAAGCTGCCGAAAATTCCTCTTTTGGACCTTCTTTAATTCATCAGTTAACGGCTTCTTGGATCTCAGCAACATCCACAAAGTGGAGTCCTTTTAACTTCATTTTCGACTTGGGGAACAGAAAATAGTCTGGCGGAGATAAATCTGGAGAGTATGGAGGTGGGGTGGGGTGGTGGTGATAAAGGGTTGTAGCAATTTTTGGGGTCAAAAATTGGCAGACTCTTGCAGCTTTGTGGGCGGGCGCGTTATCGTGCAACAAGAAAAAATCTCGATAGCAGAACGCAGCTGGACGAACCCGTTAAATGCGCTTCACGAGGCTATAAATTACTCCTTTATAAAATTCTGCATTTACTGGTTTTCCGTCTGATACGAATTTTTTGTGCACTGTGCATTGAGAGTCGAAAAAATGTATCAAAATGGTCTTAATGCCGGGCCTTTAGAATTTCAGTTTCTTCGGCCGAGGGGATGTCTTAGCAACTCATTCAGAGCTTTGTCGCTTTGTTTCAGGGTCACAGGCGAAACACCAGGTCTCATCTCCCGTAACAATTTTTTAAAAAAATAAGTCTGCATCGGCCATCACGATAATGTCTTGGCAAGATGTGACTCGATCTTCCCTTTGTTCAGGTGTCAAGGAGTGTGGAACAAAACGTGCACACAACTTTGTCTTTCCCAAATCCTCTTTCAGAATCCGAAGAACTACAGTCTTGGGGATGTTCAAAGATTCTGCTATCATTCTTGATGCAATTCGACGGCCATTTTTGACCAAATCAGCAACAGCAGCAATGTTTACCGCAGTTCAAGTCGATTTTGGACGGCCACCTCTCTCATCATCTTTTACCAGCTCCCTTCTGTCTCAAAATTGAGAATACCACCTAAAAACATTTGATTGGTTCAGAGCCTAATTCCCATAATCCTTTCGCACCAATACTAGTTTTTCTGTCGCAGACAGACCGGGTTTGAAACAAAATTTTATTGCAACTCTCTCCATTTCCGCCATCCATGACGTACAAAGAAAACTGACTTTACAAGACAAGTTATAACTCGTACACTGTTGAAGATAAACAAACGAAACTCGGCGTGTGAACGGATGTTGGTTGATAGTACTTAGTTAGTGGGTTGGCCGATAGATCGCTCTAATTCTGTTATTTAAAAAAAAAATCAGTTATAAAACTTATGGATCGCACTGTGTATGTAAAGTAGATTCATCTTGTCCTCAAAAAGATTAAGTACATTTTACCACAGGCTTATGTCCTTTATAATTTCTTTAGTCACCAGTACATTTTTGCTGGAATGTTTCTGCTAACGCTAACTTTTCTGCTACACACTCTCTATGGAACGTGAGCATGTGGCCGTGCACAAACGCATAAATTCAGGTAGGAGGAATTTTCCTTTAATTAATGTCGACAAACATTGGTAGAATTCTCATGTGCTCCTCGTATCGCTGCTGAGCGCTGAAAATATTACGTTCTGAAATGTATGCATATCATAACAATTCAAAGGACTTTCGCTCCCTTTTATGTAAATATGTAGAAACCCGTAATGCGACAAAATTGAGTGTACTTCGGACAGCGCTTTATCCTTCGTCCTAAACGTTTTTCGCCCCGATAAATATATATAGCAAGCTACCGTCTCTTCGTAGAAATGCATATTCGTAGGTCTTCATTTAAAACATCCAGCAGTCCAATTTTAACCAAAATTGGTGTGTAAAGGTAAAGACAAGTAAAGTTCTCTGCCCACGCTAAGAAGGTACATAGGGGGAGAGGAGTTATAGCTCCACTGATTCAACTTGGGCGCTAAATGGAGATTAGTGGTTAACTTCTCACCCGAGCCATGTTATTCCCCCTGAAAGAACCCCAGTACCCATTAAACATGGAACTGGTGGACCCCAGAGCCAGTCTGGACTTTTGGAGTAGAAGAAGAAAGCTCTTTCCTCTGTCGGGGTTCGAATCCCGGACCGTCCAGCTCGTAGCGTAATCATATGCCGACTACGCTATCCCAGTTCCCAAAACTGGAGTGTAGTGACACATTTTACTAAAGAACCGTAATGAGATATTTATATATTTTAATATCCACTCTTCTCTCCTAGATTCCTTACTTGCGATAAGACAGATATATAGTGACCAGAGAAAAGAAAGCTGATATGTGCATTGTTGGAAATGTTCCTTAAAAGGCGGGGGGAGGGGGGCTAGCACCTACCATGCATATGATTTTTTTCACAATTATTAGCTTTCGATAAATGCGGTTCAGAATGAATCAGATGTAGTTTAAGCAAAGTTTTGGTTGGACAAATAAGTACACATATTTTAAATTTAAAATTTATTATCAGAGTTTCGTCTACGTCTTTGAAATTAACTGGTAGTATTGGACTTTGTCAGCGCATGCCCATTGTTTTACTACTAATATTGAAAATATACCTAAATTAATTAGTTTCTTCTGTCACCTGATATTCTCGTAGGTAAAAATATTGAACAAGTCCAATACCATTTAACGTAGAGTCCTAATACCAAATGTCATCACATGCTGCCAGTAGTTTCGGAGACGAAACACAGAAACGCATAGACATTGATGCCTTTCTACGCCGACATTGTGATTCAGTTTATGTATTTTATGTCTAACTTTGCTTGTAATAAACGCTAATATTGAAAATGGTGTGTGTAGATTACTTTGGGATCGCGATGAACTGGATACAAAATTGCTTTGTTTTCGGGAAGTACCAACTGCAAATCTCGGACGGGAATTGGCTACCCAGACAAGAATGTAGTGTTTTACCCAGTCCCTTCCCTTAAATCCCAGGATATTTGCCTTTCCATGTCCTGTTCAATTCATTTATACAGGGTTATTCGAAATGATTGTTGGAGTTTCAGTAACTGCCACCTCGTTCTCCAGATGCAACCCCGTGTGATTTCTTTCTATGGGGTTACATCAAAGATCAGGTTTATGTTCCTCCTCTTCCCGCAAGTATCCCGGAACTGAAGGTACGAATCAGAACCGCCATTGAAACCATCACCGCTGACATGTTACAAACAGTTTGGAACGAACTCGTTTATCGTGTTGATGTTTGTAGAATCACAAAGAGTCCACATATAGAGCACCTGTAAGGCAAGTAAAAAAACTTGGAGTGTTATTCTATTAAATAAAAAAAGACATGGACTCCTATCTCAAGTGTATTGTGTGTGACAAGTTGTTAAAACCCCGACAATCATTTCGAATAACCCTGTATCTAAGAGTCGAAATGATTACTGCTATCCAATGTGAGCTGGTGACAATGTCTCCGTATACACCACAAATAAATGAAAATACTGTGTTTTGCTTATACCACATGCCACAACTTGTAACACGTGTCGCGGTAAAAATTCAGTACAAAATTATTTGGCCTAATAGGTTTATCGCAGATGTTTTATTGCAAGCGTTGGAATAAATTGCTGCGTCATTTTTCAAAGGAACAAAGACCCTTTCTTGAAGAGGAATTCAGCTACCTTGATGATACGGTGATATATCATCTTCCGAGAAGGCTATGTCCCATTTGCACACAAACCGCAGTGGATAAATTGTCTCCTATTACAGCGTCTTAACCGTGTTTCTGCTGCAGTTCACACAGTGTATTTTCTAAGTATGTACACTGGTTACGATCGTGCAGCCATAGTGACCTTTGAGGTCCATTCTGTAGGCACCCGGTTAGAATCTCAGCTAAGTCAAAGAGTCTTTCCATCTTTCTCACCATTTGTCATGCCAGTACTTATAAATACCGTCTCAAAATACTCAAGAAACACTTTCTGCGAAACTCCTGCAATCACTATTAAGGCCAATTTACTCTCTCGCCGAAAGTCGTGGTTTAGTAATATTCCGGCTCTGATTGAAGAGCTTCATTGTTGTGTGTGTGTGTGTGTGTTAGCATCACGTTGCTGAAATATAGTGTTTAAATTGATTAAAATTACTTTCTTCCACACCACTAAACGTCGTTTTTCACTGGTATTCTCCCATTCGACTCTCTCCAACTTGTAAACTTGAATCTTCATGTTTGCCCCATGCATCAATGACAAACACTTTATTATCCAACTAATGCACAATATATAGTTTGTAGATACAATTAAAATTATAAAATATTTAAAAGTGCTCCAACATGTTTCGGATCACTGAGGGTCCATCATCAGGGAGCCTTGTACTGTGCTTGGCTAAAAATTACAAGAATGGTTCTGTCGTGTCCGTTGACATGGACATTCCGATGCTGTATCCTCTGTGGTCCGAAACATGTTGGAGCACTTTTAAATATTTTATAATTTTAATTGTATCTACAAATTATATATTGTGCATTAGTTGGATAATAAAGTGTTTAATTGTAAGCTTGAATCTGTGTCATTGAATGATACACGAGTCATTAATTTGTGTGTCACTGTCATGCTGTACAGGATTGGTAAATACAATACATAAAACGGATAGACAATTTGGACTTAAACTTAAGGAAGGAAATATTCAGGTGCCACATTTGTAGCATAGCTTTGTATGGTGCTGAAACTTGGACGCTTCGGAAAGTAGATGGGAAGTACCTTGAAAGTTGTGAAATGTGGTGCTGGAGAAGGATGTAGAAGATCGTTTGGGCGATTGTGCAAGAAATGTAGAAGTACTGCACACAGTAAAGGAGGACCGAAATGTCCTCCCTACAACGAAAAGAAAGAAGGCTAACTGCTGTGGTCACATCTTGCATATCAAGTGCCTTCTAAAACACGCTATTAAAAAAAAAATTGAATGAAGCATTGTTGTGACGGGAAGAAGCGGACGAAGACGTAAGCAGCTACTGGGTGGCCTTAAGGAAAAAGGAGGATACAGAAATTTGAAAGAGAAAGCAGTCTATCGAACTCTGTGGAGAACTCACTTCGGAAGAGGCCAGGGACCTGTGGTAAGACATACTGCAGTATGAATGAGTCAGCACAACTATTATCTTTTCCAGTAACATGGTTTTTACCGCAAAAGCCTTCGGCTGTTATTTGCAGCCATATTAGAGTAATTTGTTTGTAAGCACAGAAGATGGCTGACTGCGTATTTTATTACTGTATTATATACTTAACAATCGACTATCCTGAAGGTGGCTATAAATAATTGTCGAAACATGTCGCAGAAAAGCTTAGTTTTAAATAAGTTAATTGTTATAATGATTCCTCTTTGTTTTGTGTTTGACAGACGATTCTGTATTACAAATCATTATTTAATTCTCTGTGAAGGAACACAGTAATTCCAGAGTTGAGCGACACACTCACAGGATAACCCTGACTTTCAATGCCTAGTCTCCGCATTCCGTCGCTGGATACGACACTGAGTCAATTCCTTCCAACGCCGGTCCTTAGTCCTTCCTAAGATCAAATTTTACGTTGTCCTTCCTTATCATTCTAGTTCATCCAAGTAGTTACTTTCCAGTTGAGTAAGCATCTAAGATTCTGTACGCATTTCTCGTTCCTTACCCTAGCCCTAATCCCATCGTGTTCTGTTCTACGTCATGTCTGTTTTATATTGTAAAGTTTTTCAGTGATTTCCGATAGAATTGAAGCCGTTTAAAGTGAAAACACACTTGTCATTGATATTCACCTTGAAACGAGGAATAAATGGGACACTTTCACATATAGATGCGACCGAGAGCAAGTGGCTTCCTGCTAAAACAGGGAGGTGTTACACAAATGTTTGCCGATGTACATTAAAGGTGAGACCGAGAGCTGAGATAAGCAGTTAATTTATTTGCATATTTACAGTACCTTACTACTAACTTAAACCCCCTGTACAGACTTTCAATCAATGTGACAACCATATTATATCAACAGAGAGAGAGAGGGGGGGGGGGAGACAGTCAGAAATTAGGACAGTCTCTCAGCTGTGTAAGTTTTGGATCTTCGTGATGTATTGTTTGGTAACTAAGAGCGTATCTAGAACGATGTTCCATAAGTATGTAGATATATTTCATCCTAGAAGAGAGATGTATATCCTACGTGGCGCATTTTCGGACCCCCACGTTTTTAGCCTCGTTCGCAAAACCGCGAAAAGCGACTGTTAGCTTCGTCATGTCTATCTGTCCGTCTACATGGAAAAACTCCGCTCGCACTGGACGGATTTTCATGAAATTTGATATTTGAGTATATTTTTGAAAATCTATCGAGAAATTCAAGTTGTATAACAATCGGAAAGAATAACATGTACTTTACATGAAGCTCAGTGTACATTTTTTATCATATCTGTATCAATTCTACTGAGAACGAGAAATGTTTAAGAAAACGTTGTAGGGGGAAAAAAACCAATTTCGTGTTCGATAACTTATTTTCGAAAATTATGCCCTTTGTGAGATAATGTGGAAAAATATTGTACAGCTGGCCAGGCTACACGACAATACGGCGCGTGCGCATTTCATTGTGGGTACCAAAGTCTACAGACACACAAGCAGAATGTGTGAAAATTATTGCTTGTCCGCTGCAACAGTGGGTTGCACGAACACGCCTCAATGTTACGTTATACTTACATTACCTGTCTTGTTTCTACTGGTCATACCCATTACGACAACTGCCCTCTATCGCACCCTTTTCCGAGCCAGGTAAATCCAATCAATACTACCAGCTTTATTTTAACATTTGTAGTATCCCTGTATCTATACTTCTATCTGCCTAGCGTTTCTTCTGTTGAAGTACTCCGACTCTTACTTTGAAGGAATTTCTTGTTTCTTCCTTTCGTATTTCTGCACTTGATGGTCATAACATTATTTATTGAAAATCACCAACTTCTCCTTTATGCTTTTTTTTGTCTCTCTGTCCGGTAAATCATTAGAAATGTTTGTGTCTTACATGATTCTAAATAAAACTTTAGATCTACGGATTTTAACAGAAGTTTTGTTGAACTCATGACAATGTTTCTGACTGTACTCCAACATTTTCTACAGTGTCGTGCGAATTTTTTCTCTTTGTAAAAGACGTTCAGATAAATGTACTGTCAGGCAATTAGCAAATTTTGCAAACATACAGTTTTACAACTTCATTTGTCTACGTGCTGTGTGGTGTGCGAGATAAATAGAACCAATGAAAGTTAAATGTATAGTCTACATATAGTTGTGGTGCGATTTCACGGGACTCATGTTGGATTTTGCCTATGTACTGAGTTTTGTTTGTCCCTTACGATAGCTTAGGAACTGTACTAGTCCCGTGTTTTATACTGACTATATATTCTACTACTTGTTTTTGTATGGGTGTGAAACTTGGTCGCTCACATTCAGGGAGGAACGTAGGCTGAGAGTGTGTGAGAATAAGATGTTGAGGAGCATATCAGGGCCTAAGAGGGACGAAGTAACAGGAGAGTGGAGAAAACTACATAACGAGGAGCTTAATGATCTGTACTCTTTAGCCAATATTGTTTGGGTGATAAAATCGAGAATGAGATGGGCGGGGCATGTAGCGCGTATGGGGGAGAGTAGAGCCGTATACAGGATTTTGGTGGGGAAACTTGAGGGAGAGAGACCACTTGGGAGACCCAGGCTTAGATGGGAGGATAATATTAAGATGGATCTTTAGGAAGTGGGGATATGGACTGGATCGATCTGGCTCATGATAGGGACAGTTCGCGGACACCTGTGAATGCGGTAACGAACCTTCGGATTCCATAAAATGCGAGGAATTTCTTGACTAACTGAAAACCGGTTAGCTTACGAAGAAGGACTGTGCTCCATGGAGCAAGTAAGTAAGTATGTATTATGTTATGCGTTATTCATGAGACAGCCCGTGAGCGCTTCATATTTCAGTTCAGTGCCGTGATGACGTGTTACATTGTGAGACCCTTCATTGCTCTTCGTGATGATTGACGGAATGCCGGAAACCTGGTTTAAGAAAACGCAGCACATCCGGTCTTAAAATACCAAAGCGTACTTACGGAAGCGTAAAGTCTTTAAAATGCAAGTACAAAATTTTGAAAGTTTTTTTTCCCCGTTATGAAAGTTACAAGAAAAGTAGAAGAATGGGGGACGAAATCATATATCATGGTCTTAAGATTCTTTTCGCGGTTCGTTCAACAATTCAAGGAGCAGAAGTCGCATTTCTTTCGTTTGACCAACGTCGATATGGGAGCGTTTTGTTCTAGACTTGCACAAGTAAAATTGACTTCCGCAGCCCTCGTTTTCATGTTCTCCAATTTTCCCATTACTGCACCCCTGTTGTCGCTCCGCCCGTTCTCTGTAAATCATGTCCTTTATTTGGGCACTAAACTAAAGCACAGGCCACAAAAAGTAATAACACGGGTTTCAACTACGGCAGAAACCATAATAAACTGGTTTACCTCCCACCTATTTCTGCACTTTACTGAACATCCAACAGTGTCTTATATTTCAGTTGTGTACTAAACAAAATACCACTCCGGCATCAGACCTTGTACACAGTTGAAGCATCCACTGCTTTCTGGGACGGTGAGATAAGTTAATGCTAGGAACGTTAGCTGGTGACTGCAGCATTCATCTATAGCACTGTCGTCGATATTATGGTGCTTATAGACACAACATACAAAATTTGGAGGAGGGTCATGGGGACTAACGTGTTGCTATAGGTATGTGTGTGTGTGTGTGCGTGTGTGAGTGAATGAATGAGTGAGTGAGTGAGTGTGGTCGTGTGTGTGTGTAGATGTCTGTGTTATAGACAGAGACATAAGATCCAATTATACAAGAGAGAAGAGATGGTTCAAAATGCTGCCAAAACACTTCGCTACAAATTGTCAGGACTACTCCCAACTTAGTAAAGTATATGTATACCGTTGTGCATAGCAATTCTGGCCCTTTCCTTTCACTTTGTTTAATTATCTCGAAAAAACTTAACACTTATGGGAAACGGCGTAGGCAATTTTGGCATAAAATGTACATTTATTTTACTCCAGAACTTTCGTTCAGAGCATTTTTTGTTCTGATACAGGGGGAAGCGAATAGTCGCTGCCGGAAATAGGATATAGGGTAACAGTGCAGGTCAGGGTGAATGAACCGTTCTTAAACTTGCAGGAAATGTGACCCCAACAGGCAAGTGACAGGGGTCTTGTGCCACCTAAAGTGTTTTATGTATGGGGCTTTCCCATTTTGAGCACAGTGCAACAACCTTCTGGCAAAGCCTGTATCGAACACTTAGCGAGGTATCGAATATTTTCTTCGGGCAGAAAAGAATTTATTTCCTAATTCAGTGATCGTTATTGTTGTCAGATTTAAATCGACTGTAAATCTGCTGTCGACGATATTGGTTGAACTTGACAAGTCTTATGTATATTGGACCGTGCATCGTTGTGATAGTTGAAGAATAAAAGATCAACTTGATGTCATTTCCTACTTTATTTCACTTCTTATGTGCTCAACATGTTTCGGACATTAATATATCCATCATCAGGAGCTTGCGACTATTCTGTTTAATTACCACATCGGTCGTATTGTTCTTGGTTCGTTGTGTGTTGGAGATTTTGTGTGGGTGGGTTTGATTAGTGTCCGTGTTGCAGGCTGAAGCTTGTTTCAGCCTGCAACAGAATATTGAGCACATAAGAAGTGAAATAAAACAGCAAGTGACATCAAGTTGGTCTTTTATTCTTCAACTATTGACAGATCGCGTTAAAACTTCCGAATACCAGATTTCATGAAAACCCTTCAGTCATTTCAGACAGGCAGACAGACATGATGAAACTTTTAAGCGAGCTTTTTAGACGCGTTCGCAAAATTGCGAAAACCGACGATCAGCTTCGTCATGTCTGTCTTCCTGTCTGAGTGTCCGTCTCACTGGATGGATTTTCAAGAATCTTGGTATTTGAGTACTTTTTCGAAAATCTGTCGAGAAAATTGATTTTTATTAAAATCTGACAAGAATAACGGCCATTTTGCAGGAAGACCTATGTAAATTGTTTATAATATCGCGCTCAGTTCTTCTGAAAATGAAACATGTTTCATGCAGAAGTTGTAGAGAACTTCAAAACATATATTTTATGTTCAATAAATTTTTTTTCCCCAAAATCATGCCATTAGTGCGGTAATGTGGAAAAATATGGTAGTGCCAGACAGGCCATGGATGAAAACGTAAAAAGGCGCGTTCACTTTGCATGCCGGATAAATAAGGCTAAACACACACACACACACACACACACACACACTTAGAATATGTAATATTTTTTTACCATGGCAATAATGGTTACGCGGACGTGCCTTAGCTTTACGTCTATACGTACATAGCCTATCATGTCGCAAATCTTGTGGCCGACTGTTCGTGAAATGTTCATGATTGCCTGACGGCACTATGTTGTTTAGCGTAAAACAACGGGTTCAGTCACGCAGCCAGAAAATCGACTAACCGTTTGACGACTAAAGAAATCTACATTATATATGAACGGTAACTTTGTAGCTCACAGGGAATTCTGTTAGAAAGAACAGGCAGATAATGTTGTATAGGAAAATAAAGCCTGTTTATTGCAAGAACCGTACAGAATACACACTCTGTGGTAAAATTTCACAGTTTGTAGAGTGAAACCTGACGTTATGCATAGAAACACTCTTTCGTTATACAAAGGGTGTTTAAAAGGTCTTCAGTCGTAGAGGACTGTAGCTCTGTGTTGTAGCAATGTGCTAGGGACGTTGAAGAATTACACATTTTAAATTTTGCTGCCATTTCGGTAATCGATATCTCATGCTAACGCAATATAGAAGCACATGCCTATAAATTTTAAGTGAGTAGGCCTAACAGAAATGATAGGTATATAGGGTCTCCTTCATATGCAATGATTCCTACGCTACGAGGCTGAAAATAATTGGCCGCCGGTACGGGCGGGTACTCGAATATCACAAGTAATACTCTTTTCAGTGCGCATTCCAAATGTAATTACAACATCATTCTGTGACACCGACTACCCGAAATGAAAACATGTCACTAACGAAATAATTTAACAGTCAACTTGTATACTGTAGGACTGCACACGTATTTCATTGCTGTATGTCACATGATATAACCAACCAGTCAACCCTTGTGTTGGACCGAATGTATAATAGATGTCAATGGTCAACTGAAAGTTTTCATTACGTAGTGTAAGGAATTTTGTTGAAATAGATACTTTACTGGCATGTTGCTCCTTCTCCATTAGTTCACGGTTTGCAATGTTCTTAAAAAAAAACTACGAAATTCAAAGACAGATACCGGGTGCTGATAAATCATTAGCCCGACCAGGAAGGAAACAATCTCGGAAGCGTGTAAGGGACGCGCGCGATTTCAACGACATGGAGACGCGAGCTGTCAACAAGTTGTTTTTCCTGCAAGGCAAGACACCGAAGAAAATTCACGCCATTCTGACAGAAACATTAGCTTGTTTCCTTCCTGGTTGGGCTAATGACTTATCAGTACCCCTGTATTGAAGGATGTGAGCTACAGACTGTAGTATCTAGTGTATAGGCCTATAAAAGTCATAAAACCAGGTGGTAAGTAAAAAAATAATATATTTTTTTTAAGTTACACATCCCATTTTGTGTCTTATGTTAATATATACCGTGTTATAAATGGCACCTTCGACACAATTTAAAAATTCAGCATTCTTTAACGTAGCTACATGTTTCGACCTTGTAAGTTCATCATGAGGCTAACACCAGAATATTTAAAAATATGTAAAATTGCTTGAGCTAGAAATGAGATCTCATTTTTACACATAATGTCTCGTGTTTACATGCCGCTTTAGACGAAAATAAAACAAGATGTAATGTACGTAAAAACTGACAACGCTAACTTATTGCTTACTCCAACTGTTATCTGCCTTAATCCTACATACATACAAAACTGCGTGTATACATAAGATATAATTAGTTAAAATGAGATCTCATGTATAGCTCCTGCAGTTTTATATCTTTTTTAGTCGTTCTAAGGTTAGCCTGGTGATGACCTTACACGGTCGAAACATGTAGCTAAGTTAAAGAACACTGAGGTTTATAGATGTGTCAACGATGATACGTATTTCGAAAAATAAGGTGTTTCGGTGTAGTATACTGATCACTTCCCAGTTATATGAATCTAATTCACTTAACTCTGATGTGCGTCATCCCCGTTGTGTTAGTACAATAGTAAGGAGCTTGGTGTATTAATACTTACAGTCGAACACAATTATATTTGCCTCTAGTATTACAGGAGGATTACAACAACGACATGTTTCGGCCCTATATGTGGGCCATCTTCAGGTTGTGACTGGACTAGGCATACCCTATATTGTAATTATGTTTGTACTTATACTATATCCCTAGCATAAGAGTTGTACTTATAACACTAGCATAAGAATAGTACCCACTTTGGAAAAAAGGGCACTAGAAACTACTAATGGTAGTCCGCCTGATAAAACCCGGGGCCATGGTACCCACTGTTATAATGAGATCTCGACCCGCCCCCCTCCCCCAGAACTTCCCAAGAACGCTCCACGCATTCATGTATAACTGATCCGAAAGTCCAGTCACAACCTGAAGATGACCCACATATAGGGCCGAAACATGTCGTTGTTATAATCCTCCTGTAATACTAGATGCAAATATAGTTGTGTTCGGCTGTAAGTATTAATACACCAAGCTCCTTACTAATTTACTTAATTTTGCCATGGTAATAATATTTGAAATTGTTAAACTTTCTCTGCTTTATTTCCTTTGTTTGCTTATTCTTTTGTTTGCTGTTTTTTGCCTTTGTTTCTTTTGCTTCTATTTTATATTTTGTATTTTTTCGTTCGACAGACTTTCTGGGCGTCTTATGATTGATGCATGGATGAGCCTGACACTTGTTTGGTAATCCTGCACCAAAATAGTGACCTTCGTATTTTCTGATACTCCGAGTTAATGAATGTGTGATCAGGTTCAGAAATATTGTTACATTTTGTATTTAAACAGAGCAGATACGAAAATATGTAACCTCTGTCCGAATTTAGGCACAGTGCCTTGTTTCACTGTAAGGCTCCAGGAAAGACACAAACGCCTCATTCAGTATAGCCGTCCCTGGAATAGCAAACTGGAATCTTTCTTGTATGAGCCGGAATTTTGACTAGCTCCATTTCAGATTCCCCCGGCCCTAAATATAATATTGACCTTGTGAAAGCAGATGAAATTGAATGTTGACTCTCGGAGTGCAACATAAATCCACGTGAAATACGAGAAGTTGAGTGGTTAGTATAGGATATGGCGTTCCTCTCACGCACGTATTTATATCTGTCACATCCGAAGCCTCAGCACTGTACAACGAAACACCAAGAATCACTACAGTGATTCAAAAAATATTTTAATATTTATGTCTAATTAATTAATTGCAGGGATTATAATACTTATTGATAAGCCGTTATTTGCTCCGATGTTCAAGCCTTGATTTATGGAAACCAACTTTTTGTTGTCGTGTTCACAAGTTCTCCACTGATCCATATTGTCAGCTAGTCTAATCCAAAGTAATCCAATGTAACTAAATACGGTTAGTGCTATCCAGTCCGTCCTGCCAACCACACATTTGTCTCTAAATAATGTCTTCCATTCACACTTTCCAATTTTTCATGCACCTTTAACTCTACCTTGCGTGCTGCATATCCTGCCCATCTTGTTGTAAATGCATCGTTGATGAACACGTGATACAGTGCAACGTGTGTGTCTTATACCTTCTCACTTCAACGCGATGCTATCAATTGTTTATATTGGCGTTATGAATCGTGTGCTAAGATGGGTGTGTGCTGACCATGCTGCGACCACAGAAACCAGTGTTACGGGACGTCTCGTGCCACATTTTTCCCGATCTCTTGTGTTCCCCCCACCCCTTAGTTTCCTAGATTCCCTTCAATTCATATAGCTTTTCTGTCCACACCAGTGCTTCTGTTGATAAGCACTTGATTCTTTAGTAATGACAAGCGCTTTGGACTTGTTGGTATAGGCCTAATCCAAAGGGAGATGGACGGGAGTACATCGGTAGGAAGGTAGTGGAATACGTCCAGGACCATTCTCGCCAGCTGGATCATCACTGGGACTCCAATCAATCGATTCTCTATTAACAATTAAACGCACGTTACACTCTGGGGATGCTTCGACGACTTTCAATATAACGTCGTGTCATCTTCAGTTGTAGTTGGGATTTTTATTGATAACCACGAATTGACACAATATGATACCGTTGATACAAGTGTTAGTTACAACATAACTCCTAATTTCTGGTAGCTTAAATATTTCTAATACTAATTTGAAATAACTTATGACCCTAAGGTCTGTTCGTTACGGAAAATATGCAGCAAGAAATAACCAAGACACAATTAAACTGAAGCCATGAACAACATTTAGACCTTGTATGTAATTATCCTAATTAAAAGTAAAATTATCATTACAGTTTGTATGTATAAGTGAGATAACACAGACCAAATGTAAATAAAGGCAACATACATCGTTAAGAATTAGCATGCAGTCAGCAGTATCAACGTTCGTTACGTAGTAGTCCAGAAAAGTGAAGTACCTATGTACTTCGCGAAGGAAGCTTGAAATCGTGTGATTAAGTAATTTCTTTTACAGCTTTGTAAGGACTGGGGTTACAAAACAGACCCCACGTAATCGTAAAATATCCTAAAGATACTTTTCTGTTGGATATGACTTGGTGTAATTTAGTTAACAGGAACCAGCGTTTCGGAGTGATTTTCCCCTTCCATCTTCAGTAACTTTATAACGCTCCAAATATGTGGACTGCATACTTCTTCAAAATTTTGATAAATCTGTGTCACATTACAGTGCGTCAACAGTGCTTATAGTCACGGTGGTAACTCAAATTTAATGTTAAATTATTTATTTTACCAAAATAACTCTTTTATACCACAAATAATTGTTATATAGGTACCGCTGCACCATAAACAATTATTTCGCCCCCACATAACTTTCAACGGAACAATCCCTGTAGAGAGCCCGCCTGATAAATGAAAATGTTAAAATTTCTCCCTTGCAGGTCTGCTCAGTCTCCATACAAGGAAGTGCTTTTAAGGCTTCATGAGCCGCAATGCACTGTACGTTACATAGCGATGCTTTTATCAGCGTCTGTCCTTAATCCAATCTGTGTAGTGGAGCGCAAGGTTTATCTTACAGCTAGTATCGATGTTTGCTCCTACAGATTTGACTAGCCGTATTACATACATTGATGTATTGATAACTAGGATGTGGAAGATCAAATGTCCGGCTTACAAAACAAGCCAATAACGTCGTCTGAAATATCGAGCCAGCCGCTCTTATGTTAGACGTGATTTATTAAGCAGGGGCCACCCAGTGCAATGCGAATGTGATTGCGCCTGAAGATACAGACTGCAGGGGTGGCCAAACACGCTGTCAGTGTTTGCACTGTTTCCCGGCAGCTGCTATACATGGCTCATCTTTGTTATTATGAAGGTGATTTGGATGTATAGACCCATGTGTCTATGGATTGTGAACTGCTGTGAGACAGTCTTTTACTTGTAGCAGCCTGCTTAATGGTGAAGGTTAGTTGGAAGGTTTCGTGCATGTTTGAACTTTTATTCTTAGGTAATAACTTCGTAGATAATGTAAGAGCCCAGATAAATGCAAAGTATTTTTTTTTTATCCTGTGGCGTTGCGTTGGTGCCCAAACAGGGCCTAGGCCGCCTACTTTGACGTTTCTAGATCACACACAATTAGACACACACGCACACACGGTAGGATTCATCTGAACGAGTGATCAGCTCGTCACACAGCCCGATACCTTACAACACACAACAAACACAAGAGATGAACATCCATGCCCTCAGGTGGATTGAAGTAAATGTTATACGTCAGTATTTATAAGTGACCTTTCCGACAACCCCGATCCCATAGGGTTAGGGGTTGTCGGAAGGGAGTCTGTAGGTCTTTGTAGACAATATTGGATGAAACAAATATACTCGGTGTCTCTTTCTACATAAATAATTCAATTTAGAGGAGTCTTGGTTATGTACCTAACAATCTCTTACCTATTCAGGAAATTTCTGTCCGTATATAACGCCGGAAGGCTCATAATTTCCTTCACAAACACCCGACACGTGAACGACAGATGAATTCCGGCCGTGGTCACGCAGCCATTGGGTTAAAACTGACGATTTTGACTTGGATGTGACGATTGACCCAGATATGTCTTTCTAATAGCACAGGGGGAGTAAAGGTAAAGGTCAGATACAGACACGGATGGGAGGTGAATGTGCAGCTCCAATCCGATCGCAACCTTGGCCCTAAAAGCGGGTGGGTGGTTAGCACCACTCTCTTGCCACTTACCCGCAGGAAAGACCCGGGAACCTTTGTACAGGAAGCTGGGTGGGCCTCGGGGACCGTCTGAAAGGCGCACAAAATTTCTCCTTCAACGGGATTTGATCACCGCTTCGTGCAGCCCGCAGCGATTTACTGTACCGACGACGCTATCCCGGCCGCAACAAGGAAAGTATTAGGTTAATTTGAATGTTAAATTTGTGATCCATGAATCTGTGTACCAACATGTTTGTGGAATTATTTTATAACCGTTATTGCCCTACAAAATACTAAAGCGGAATATATTGAATTTTTAAGAGTACATTGTGTAAACAAATTGGAACATAAAAGAGTTGTTTGTGGGAAGCTATTCGCCCCCGCAGGAAGGAAAAGCTACACAGGGACAGAAGTCCGCCCACTACTGCACGAAGAAGCCGGCAACCGTCTCACAAAAAAACTAATTAGACAAGACGCAACCGATCCAAAACAGAAAGCAGTAACAGACTACAAAGAACAACTGGACAGTCACACCCCCACCCCATCCACCGGAAAACTAAAAAGCAGGAGAACCGATACAACCACAACGGACATAACAACCAAAAGCCCAATCAGTGAACAATGGCCCCAGGAAATAGCACGCTAACACACGTCACATACTTGATCCTAATGTAATTACAATAGTATAATAGATATATGTCACGTTATATACATGGTACGAATCACAGCACACACTGTGAGCCATCTGGGATCCCAAATGCGCACAGCCACATTGTAAAGAACTGACGGGTTCTTAGCTTAGCCTGACGTTGACTTTTTAAGTCGAAACGTGTCGCTTTAACTTATGCTTTTATTATATAGTTGTGTTGACTGAAATATATATAAATATATATTTATATATATTAATAAAGTGAATATATAAAAGAGTTGTACTGTAAAATATATGAACGAACATCTCGGTTCTCTAGAAAGACATAAACAGGCACTTTGATGATGAAACATTAGAAGACGTGATAAATTACCGTCTCTGTGGTCGTAGCTACTTGGATAGCCCACTGACGACTTCGTTCAGAAATCACACAGTTGTATCATCTCGATGGAGAGTGAGGGTTGTGTATCATTCCGCGTCATGCTACCCGTTGGCAGGAATCGTGGAAGATAGAGCGGGAGTTACATTCATCTTCATCACTTTCACAGCCCCCACCCCTTGGTTCATCTTTTCTGTTAGTGGGTGATGCACATGACATTTAGCATCAAAATTCTAACTGGTCGATACGAAGGTGAAGATACAAGGCAGTTCCTGGAGTTTCCAGGCCACAGCATTTTTTCCTGGAAATGGGGTTGCTTTCTTAATGTGGTTTTGTTTTGCCACTATATCAGTATCTCAGGCTATATAGCGTGGATTGTAGGGTGATTGTTACGTGATGAAGGAAAGTGTTAGGAAGGGAACGGTCCTGACCTATTCGAAATCCTGTCCCGAAATTTTATGGGGAGGATGCACAAAAACTACTAAAACCAGATATTCTAGAAGGGAACATCCAGAGCAGATCTTTATCGTTGCACCGTGCATTTAGTAGAATCATTTAATCAGCACACCAACTAATGCACATATATAATTTTTTTTTTACATTAAAACATTTAAAATCGCTCCAACATGTTTCGATCCTAAGATCATCTTCGAGAGCTACGCTGTTCCTTGCTAAAGTCATATTTTTAAATTACACTCATTGAAATGAGTGAGTGTATTTTAAAATGTGACTTTAGCAAGGAACAGTGTAGCTCCATGAAGATGATCTTAGGATCGAAACATGTTGGAGCGATTTTAAATGTTTTAATGTAAAAAAATGTATGTATGTGCATTAGTTGGTGTGCTGATTAAATGATCCAGAGCAGAATTCCACACCGTTAACATCTCCACAACCTGGTCGGCAAACTGTTTGTGTGGACATTTTTAACCCATTAGATTCTAGTGTCCACTTTATGTACTGTACCTTGTATTTTGACATTAAACAAGTCAGGCCATGTGCGTACAACGTAATATATCTAGGAAGTAATATAAATGCGCGATCCCGTAACCATCGTTGCCTTGGAAAAGCTGTAAGTATTACATATTCTGAGTGTGTGTTTTAACCTTTGTTATCCAGCATTCAAAACGTGTCATCTGTGACCTTTCGGGATGTGCAATATGTTTTTACCACATTATCTCATAAGCGACATGATTTTCAGAAGAAAAGTTATCGAACATAGAATGTGTGTTCTGATTTCCTGTACCGCTTTTGTCTAAATCATTTCTCACTCTAAGAATTCAGCAAGATATCGTGAAGGTACTAAGGTCATCATGCAAGGTACCCTTTACTTTTTGTCATATTTTAATCAAACTTGAATTTTATCGACGAATTTTCTAAAAATATTAACTTACGGAACTTCATGGAAATCCGTCCAGTGGCAGCCGAGTTGTTCTGCGAACAGACATGATGAAGCGAATAGTCGCTTTTCTCAATTTTTGCAAACGCACCCAAAAACGTATATATGTACTCTCTACCTTCTGCTTTTACATACGAATCTGCTTTAATTACGTGTGTTCGCTGCGAATCCGTTCCAGGAAAGTGCAAGGCCCGTCGTCTGCAAATTTCGTGCATGTCAGCGTTCATCATAGCACATCAGCTTCCTCTTACTCTAGAAAGTGCAATATGCACTAGAAACTTTTGCAGCAGTTATAATCATTACCACATGCACGTGTTTTAAGTAGACTTTAATAGTAATGTGTAGGCAAGTATTGCATAGAGTCAAGAAGGAAAGAAATATCCTACATACAAGACAATACAAAACATAGAGAGAAGGCTAAGTGGACTGCTTGTACCTTGAGTTGGATCTGCCTTCCGGAACACGTTATGAAGGAAGGATAGAGGAAATGATTGAAGTGAGGGGGAAGACGAGGATGAAGACGTAAGCGGTTACTCGGTGTCCTTAATTAAGAGAGAGGATAATGAATATTGAAGGAGAAAGCAATATATCGCACTTTGTGGAGAATTCGCTTTGGAAGAGGCTATGGACCTGCCGTCAGGCAAACTGCAGAATGAATGAATGAATGAGACCAACCATGTCTGTCTGATTTCTTTTATCAGACCGGATGACTTTCGTATGGAGGAGGTCAAATCACGATATTATAGGAACCAATATCCGAAAATGCTTAGTGTGGTCGCTGAACGCTGCACCACGAAAACATCCGATTGGGAAGACTTATTGCATGTTTCTGTGGGACTTAGTAGCCTGGTACTTACGAGTAATTTCGTTGTTCTTGACACGGAGTTCTGTGAGACAAAAAACTATTAATTAAGAATAATCAAATTTATACTTGAAATAAAACAGCATAGAAAGTGATTGGAAGGATCGTGTGTGCCTATCCAGTTGCGCAGATAGTGCCACAGTTGTTACAGTACGGCAAACAGTGTTGCGGAGATGTCTCTTGTGCATTGATCTTGGTGGAAGGCGTTTCGAACGTGTCTTATAAAAACCTCACTTGTTCTTCCGTTAGGCTTTTGACATTGTTTTGTTAGATGCAGCAAATATTTCTGCATCTATTTTAATATTTCATTTACATTTCACATGTAAATTTAATTCCTTTTAATTGACAGTTTTTATACCACATAATTCCATGTCCAGAACAATAAAATTAATTAACACGCTATCAAGTCCCAGAGCAACATGCAATTCAACCTTCCAATCCGAACGTGTTCGAGGTTCTGCGTTTAGCGACCAGACGTTTCCAGACATTAGTTCCTATCCCATAATTCATTAAATAATGTGGAATGTCAACTTGATGCAGCAAGGTAATTTTATTGATGTATTCTTGGCTCGACATGTTTCGGGTACATACGTCCATCATCAGAAGCATTAGATGTTGAGTTGCAGCATATGGTTTTCTGCACCGAGTTTTTGGATGGGTGGTGGTCTTGAGAGCCGCTGCGTAGGTTGTGTTTACGGTGCGGATGGTGCACGGCACGCAATAAAATTACAGTTTTGCATCAAGTTGACATTCCACATTATTTCATGAGGAAGGTGCACGGTCAAACAACCCCCTCAGGTTTCCAGAATTCATTGTTTGATAGCGTGTATCATCCCTGGAAATTCTGTACTTTCAATTACGTTACACTGTGTATACATTAACGAATATTATTGTGAAAGAACATACCGTAACATGTAACTCGGGAGTCACAACGTGTTCTGCTAAATTCTGAAGTACAACTTGAATTGTCTTATTGCAAAGTGGCTGAGCTCAGGCAGTCTGGATGACTAAGCAGTAGGTACTGTACCACGAGCTGGCAGTACGCAGGGCTGTCTCATTTGCACAGTGGAACAGTAGCGTCTTGTCACTAACGATATTACAGCTTATGTTCAGTTCGCTGTGAAGAAACTCGTTAGCTGTACTTGTGTATTTTCTCGTCACAAATCTTCACAACCGTAACGAAGTGAAAGAGACAAAGCTGTCTTCTTGCATTTACAAAGAAATATATTTTCCCACGCTGGAACGAATAATGCTTTGGGGAAGTGAAGCTATGAAACTTTTTCTCTTTTGTTTATGAAACGATTTTCATTTTTAATCAACCATAATAAATTCATTATACACAAAGAAGGAAGGATTAGTGAATGTGTAAAAGACAGAATACAAGAAGGGAATAGAGCATATGCAGCTAACCATCTTATGCCAAAAAGCAGATTATAAAGAGATCTGCCAAAATGCAAATATATAAAACGCTGATAAGACCAGCAGTAACATATGGAACAGAAACCTGGACCCTTACAAGATACGAGGAGAATTTGTTAAGAATTTTCTAAAGAAAAATGCTGCGGAAAATCTATGGGCCGATCCAAGAGGGAGATATCTGGAGAATTAGAAATAATGAAGAACTGAATAGATCCATAAACGGGGAGGACATCGTGAAATTTATAAAAGCTCAAAGAATAAGATGGGTGGGACATGTGAAGAGAATGGAAGAGGGAGCGATGCCAAGAAAGATGATGGAAGGAAAACTGTTTGTAGGAAAAGGAAGACCTCGTCTGAGATGGATGGACGATGTGGTAGCAGACCTGAAGGCAATGAGGATAAAGCAGTGGATGGAGACGATGCAAGATAGAGAGAAATGGAGGCGGATTGTTGAGGAGGCCAAGGCTCACCCAGGGCTGTAGAGCCAAGAGTGATGAATAAATTCATTAATATATGTATGTATTTATATATTTATTTATTTATCATCATCAGCTAGCTGTTATATAATTGGGTCACCTGTCGACACATTCTCGTCTCACAGGTGTTTATTTATTTACTTTTTATTTGAAAAACTTGTCAATTAAAATATCGTTATGTTATTACCTCATTGTGTGCGTTACTTCCCTATTTTTTACTGCACAGTGACATTTGTACGGCTTCTCAGGCAAAAAAAAAATCCTCGTCTTATGCGTGACTTTTATATAAACTCATGACAAAATTTCGACCCTTGAAATATACGTTAAGTTACATTCGTAAGTGACAGTAGATGTCCTAAATGGTCTAAAATACGAAATTCGTGTAACTATTACATGAAGTTCTTGTTTCTGCTGTACAATAAATACAGTTTGTCTATATTCAAAACACCAGCCAGTTAGTGACATGTAGGGAAATTGCCGTCGTGTTTTCTGGCAGTAATACAGAACACGTAAATACTTGGTGGGTCCAAACTCAGAATACCAATTGCATACTGAAGCAAGTGGTTCATACAGCGGACACTGTGCGTACGATTATTAAATAGACATTTGTACTGATAGTGTAGATGCTTGGTACTGCTTGATTAAACTTGTAGAAGAAGAATGTAACAACTTCATATTAGACTTTTCCGTAATTCTGAAGATTATTTAACGTAACTTTATGGATTTTGTTATGGTGCCGTTCATTATTAACATTTGGCATTTCGGAAGGACTTTCTTTTCACTTCGCTGTTAAGTGTGTTTTGTGAAAATCTCAAAGAAAAAGAAACAACATGTTTATATATGTTTTACGGTTATCACTTATTATAAAATTAGATAACTGTACTTGTCTTTAGCGAGACCGCGGCAGCACAGTGGTTAGGTTGCTGTGCTACAAATCGGTAGGTCGCTGGTTCGACCCCAGCTGGTGTCAGTGGATTTTTCATTTCGTCCTTCCGATCGCATTATAGCCCTGGAGTCGACTCAGCCTCTAAATGAGTACCAGGAGCATTTCCTGGGGGTAAAGGCGGTCGGTGCGTAAGGCTGACAACCTACCACCATCCTGTGCCGTTGTCACTAAATCTGGGGACCTTAACTTCTGGAACCCTCTGGGCCACTCCGGGCCTGTAATGGGACTGCTTTACCTTTACCTTTTACTTGTCTGTGACTTATACACCAAGAACTTCTTCCTCAGTTTACCCTTTATATTGCTGTAGTATCGCCTGAAGATGGCCGAAACTGTCGACCGAAACATGTCGTGTATACGATGAATAAATGAATGTTAGAGCATTTATGGTGTTGTATTGGTCGGATAACCCACTGGGGAGACCTAGGCATAGATGGGTGGATAATATTGGGATGGATCTCCA
>Ga0123352_10002692_pt1 | contig 25064 bp, 22 predicted proteins | sample TergutLab28metaG_FD_89700 | JGI IMG/M metagenome (GOLD analysis project Ga0123352, IMG submission 89700) | Labiotermes labralis P1 segment gut microbial communities from Petit-Saut dam, French Guiana - Lab288 P1 | ecosystem: Host-associated > Arthropoda: Insects > Digestive system > Gut ...
AGTAAGTAAGTAAGTAAGTAAGTAAGGCTATTGAACACATGTTAGCAGTAGCTTTGGCAAAAAAAAACTATGTTGGTTCGAGTCCCACCATCGGCGTATTTCTTTATGTAGCCCAGGCAGTTGAACGCGTGTTAGCAGTAGCCTTGGGAAACAAACTATGTTGGTTCGAGTCCCACTATCGGCATATTTCTTTATGTAGCCCAGGCACTGGAACGCGTGCTAGCAGCAGCATTCGGAAACAAACTATTTTGGTTCGAGTCCCACTATCGGCATATTTCTTTATGTGCGTATTTAAAATCTAACTGGCTACAGATGATGCTGGTTATGAAACCCAAAATGTGTATGTTTTACTAATAATAAAATCAAAGGCAATGAAGAGCTGCACTCATTAAATTAAGTCAGGTCTCTTTCAATTTTGTGCCAAATGAAGGGAATGTCTTCCGTAAGTGCATTATGGTAATTCACAATTTTAGAAACGTGGATGGAAAAGGATATCTGCTGCTGGTCATCGTTGAAAAACGAGGGTAGGGAATTACCACCTTCATCATCATCATAAACATCAAGGATTGGACCCTTTGACCCGTTCTTTCTCCAGAGTTACAGCTGCTCGCGCCAACGCTTCTTCGGTCTTCCAATTGTTCTTCTTCCTTGTAGTCTATAGTGGTATGATTTCGAAGGGATTCAGTTCTGTGGCATTTTTTGCAGGTGAAGAAGCCAGTTCCCTCTGTATTCACCCGAAAACTGACCTGGCTGTGACAATACAGTCATGAACTCTTGAGTTGATTGGAGGCCAAAACCCTCCACAAAACAAATACTGTCATAAAAGTGAAAGTACCATTATTCGCTGTATGTCAGCACTGGTTAAAGCTACACGTTCTTCATTCTTACCATGATGGCTCACCATGACATGTGTATTCGCGAACGTGTCATTGCTGTTGCTGAGAAGGGAGGGTTGTCTGCCAGCGCTGCCGGGGAACTCTACAGAATTTCCATATCTACTGCAAGGGAATGGCTGCGGAAATACCGGAGGGATGGGCAATTTGGAAGGCATAAGGGAACTGGGTTATGGCGCTTTTCCAGCCCAGCTGAGGATGCTGCATTAGTAGCCGAAGCTGAGAGAAACCCTTTCTTCAGTGCAAGGTATCTTAAACCTGCTACTGGCTTTCCTTGGCAAAAAGACACGATTATTTCAAGACTTAGAGCAGCAGGTCTCAGGGCACGGCATGCTGCGGTGAAGGAGCTTCTCACTGATGAACATAAACTATACTGTTTAGCGTTTGCTGATAGCAATGTAGATCGCAAGTGGGATAGAATCGTATTCACTGATGAATCTACATTTACCTCAGCAAATGATGGGCCGGTTTTAGTTCACAGACCTCAGGGACAGCGTTACAACCAGCATTATATGTCTACCTGCGAACGCAGTGTTCATGTGTCTGTTCACTGTTGGGGCTGGATCTCCCATGAAGGGGCTGGATTTCTCCATCGTATAGAGAGTCACCTGAATGGCCTGCAGTATTAGCACATTTTACAGAACTTAATGGTGCCCTCTGTACGGATGCTTTATCACGAAGATATAATTCATTTACAGCAAGACCACTCCTCCATTCATGATTCTCGTGTGGTCCAAGAATGGCTATTGCAGCAGGCCGATGTCGAACTCCTTGACTGGCCACCACGAGCACCTGATATGAACCCCATCGAGAATATGTGGAGTGAGGTGAAAAGGACAATGAAGGAAACCTGGCCTGTCCTCCCTCCCAGAAATAACGATGAGCTATGGGCCCTTTTGTCAGATGCGTGGGATGAAGTTGTTACCTTTATGCGTTACATTCGATCACTGATTGAGTCCATGACACAACGAATGAAATCAGTGATCAAAGCAGAAGGGTTCTGGACTTCTTATTAAAGAAGTCATTTTCTGAAAACAGCCCTTTTAAGGGCTAAATTATTAATTTTCATTTTCTATGAGTAGGTGCGGTACTTTGCCGATCCCAGTGGCTGGGCGGTCTGTGGCCCCTAGCCTGCTGAGATTGTGGGTTCGAATCCCACCGGGGTCATGGATGTCTGTCCTTTGTGAGTGGTGTGTTTTCCAAAGGCTACTGCTGGCACGCATTCAACTGCCTGGGCTACATAAAGAAATATGCCAATAGTGGGACTCGAATCAACATAGTTTGTTTCTGAAGGCTACTGCTAACACGCGTTCAACTGCCTGGGCTACATAAAGAAATATGCATATTGTATTGCTTCTTAAATTATACCTACTACCAAACGTTAGAATTAAGAAAGGAAAGAAGGAATTTGAGTGGCTTGATCATGTAGAATGAATGTGACATGAAACATGCATACAGTGTTATCAGAAATCCTTAATCATAATGAACAATTAACTCCGCTTTTAGCGGTCTGTTTGTGTATTAATACAAAGCTAGAGACACAATGACATACCCATTGCTGTCAGTGATAACTAAATTCGCTCACCCAGGCTTTACTACACAGTCACTGTAGTAACATTTTTTTACATTTCTGCTGTAGATATGTTAGGGGTTTGGTTGTGCCTGTTCAATACAAGCATCTTAGGTTTGTTATTTTCAAGCAAGTTTTTTGTTTGGTTGTTAAAATTTGGTATATGTAGTTTAGAATAGGGTTGGTGACGTTTGAGGTTTGATGTTCATTGGATGTTGTTTGTGCCAATTTAAGATTGGTGTGTTAGGATAGGCGTTCTGTTATTTGTCAGTGTCTTTCTTTTTCGTCCCTCATTTTTGTGTGAACATGGTGTTTGAATTGCTCTGAACCTGTGGGCCCCATTAGCGATGTTGTTCCGTGAGGAGTATGTGTGAGAACAGATGGTAGATGGCCTGCAGAAATTAGGTGAGAGGGTGTGAGTCAGGCTGTGGTGAAAATAGTAATGAACCCACATGTTCTGTAAAAGACAAGGAAAATTGAATTATTGGCTCAGCACCTGTAAGCTTCTCAGGAAAGACTATTCTCTTTGACATTGAATGTTATTCATTTTAATTTTTTAACAGTTATAATGTTGAGATTGTACAAAGCAGGTGCAGTATTAATCAGTATTGATGATAGCGTGTACTCTTCCTTGTCATGATGCATGTCACATTATTTATATTTTGGTTTTACAGAGCTGCACAGATTCTCTGCACATTCTGCCAGGTTTGTCTAGCGAGAAATATGCAACACCGTCAGATGGTGTGTGTAATTCCAGCAGTATAGAAGCTGAGGAGGATGTAGTAGTAATAGAAGAGGGTTTCGCAGCTATAAAAAAAGAGGCGGATATAGGCGTAAAGCAAGAGGTGATTCCTGAGGATATAACGTTTTCTGCATTAAAGTCTGAACCAGACGAGGTGAGTTCAATGTTTATATATATGTCTGTTAGTTGACACATTTTACCAGTGTCCAGAAATATTGTTTTTATGTGTGTGTGTGATGTCAATATTTCTGTCCAATTAAAACAGCTCCACTATTGGGAATGGGAATATTTTCTGTGGTGGGTAGGTGGGAGGGTTTCTACTAGGTCTGTTGGTCTGCAAGTAATTGCAGAGAAGATGAATCTAAACTATAAACTATTATCTTCATATGCAGCAGAATTTATTTAATCTGGCACCCACAGGACTGGAGAGGTGCCAGATTATTAAATATTCTGTTGTCAAACAGTACCTCTTCTGGCCTAAGTTATTACAGGTAATTTTATTCTTGTGTTTCTTTATACTATAGTTGGACAAGAATCCAGTGTCATATGCTGCCATAATGATACTCTGGCTTGAAGCCATTCCACACTTTGTAATTATTTCAAGTGTCTCAGGAATTGTTAATGTTATGTCCCATATTGTACTAGCAGCTCTTCGTTTACTTATTTTGGTTTCTCTGGAAGCTATTATAATAGCTCTGTGGGCCCAGTGAAATCTATATTGCATAATGTGAAATCACAGTATCATTATGCACACTGGAAAGTACAGACGAAAGATCTTCTGGAATTGGGGGCTATTTTCCTCATCTGCTGAATTATCATGATTTTTCAAGTATGAATTCCATATTAGTGGAACTTTACTGTGATTATAAAGCTCCCTTAGACGTATGAAATGTTGAATTTTCTTTGTTATAGGGGATATAAATTTCCTCAGAAAGCAGAGGTTCTCCTGCTAGAGAGTGATGCTGCATGTACACTCAGTCGAACAAAAACCCATCGGCCTGATATATTGTATGTCCCGCTCAGGCAGTGACGTGCAGTACAGTTGCCATCATAATTCGAGTCCTTTACTTTCCCCATTTTTGTGCATTCGTGGCATTTCTCTGTCTCCATTCATTACAATCAGTCACACTGTGTATATATTAACCGAAGACAACAATACTTTTGGTTAATTTGAAATTAAAACATTAATTAAACTTCATTACCTTTCCCAGGCGTGAGGCTAGCTAGTTAGCTTTGCTGCTAAGGATGGCTGAGTCGATCGGACCGTTCCATTCCTACTGTCGGCACGCGTAATCCAGGCAGTTAACGCCTGCTAGCAGTAGCCTTCGGAAAACAAACTATGTTGGTTCGAATCCCACTATTGGCATATTTCGTTCTGTACCCCAAGCAGTTGAACGCATGCTAGCAGTAGCCTTGGAAACAAAGTATGTTGGTTCGAATCCCACTATCGGCATATTTCTTTATGTAGCACAGGCAGTTGAACGCATGATAGTAGTAGCCTTTGGAAACAAAGTATGTTGGTTCGAATCCCACTATCAGCGTATTTATTTATGTAGCCTAGGCAGTTGAACGCGTGCTAGCAGTAGCTTTCGGAAACAAAGTATGCTGGTTCGAATCCCACTATCGGCATATTTCTTTATGTAGCCCAGGCAGTTGAGTGCGTGCTAGCAGTAGCCTTCGGAAACAAAGTATGTTGGTTCGAATCCCACTATCGGCATATTTCTTTATGTAGCCCAGGCAGTCGAACGCGTGCTAGCAGTAGCCTTCGAAACAAACTATTTGGATTCAAATACCAATGTCGGCTTTTTTCTTTATGTAGCCCAGGCAGTTGAACGCGTGCTAGCAGTAGCCTTCGGAAACAAAGCATGTTGGTTCGAATCCCACTATCGGCATATTTCTTTATGTAGCCCAGGCAATTGAACGCATGCTAGCAGTATCCTTCCAAAACAAGCTATGTTGATTTGAGACCCACTATAGGCATATTTCTTTATGTAGCCCAGGCAGTTGAGTGCGTGCTAGCAGTAGCCTTCGGAAACAAAGTATGTTGGTTCGAATCCCACTGTCGGCATATTTCTTTATGTAGCACAGGCATTTGAACACGTGCTAGCAGTAGCCTTCCGAAACAAGCTATGTTGGTTCAAGTCCCACTATCGGCATATTTCTTTATGTAGCCCAGACAGTTGAAAGCGTGCTAGGAATAGCCTTCAGAAACAAACTATGTTGGTTCAATTCCCACTATCTTCATATTTCTTTATGTAGCCCAGACAGTTGAAAGCATGCTAGGAGTAGCCTTCAGAAACAAATTATGTTGGTTCGAGTCCCACTATCCGCATATATCTTTATGTATCTGTACGATTGAAAACATTTACTGATGATAATTGTTGAACATGCGAGTGTGATGGGTGTGCTTGGGACCCATGGTGGTTTTGCTCTCGCCTTGTTTCAGGGGAGTAAAATATTGTTGGAAAATTTGCAACTCTAATTTCAGCTTTCGGAACAAGTTCATAATCTTTCTTTTGTGTGGCCTTTTACTAGACAATAACACATTTTAAGAACTGTGCATATTTAAAAGTCTAACTGGCTACAGATGATGGTTATTATGAAAACCGAAATGTTTATGTTTTACTAATAATAAAATCAAGGACAATGAAGAACTGCACTCATGAAATTAAGTCAAGTTTCTTTCAATTTTCTGCAAAATAAAGAGAATTTTTTCTGCAACTGCATATTGGTAATTCACAATTTTAGAACCATGGACGAAACAGGATATCTGTTGCTGGTCATGGTTGAAAAGGGAGGGTACGTATTACCCAAAGCTGAAAACTGACCTGTCTGTCACAATACAGTCTTTAACCCTGCGTTGATTGGAAGCCATGTCCCTCTACAAGACGAATACTGTTATTAAACTGAAAGTGAAAGCAAATGATGGGCTGGATTTAGTTCACAGACCTCAGGGAGAGCATTACAACCCGCAATATACCTGCAAACGCAGTGGTCTTGTGTCTATCCACTGTTGGGGCTGGATCTCCCATGAAGGAGCTGGAATTTTCCATCGTATAGAGGGTTACCTGGACGGCCTGCATTATCAGCACATTTTAGAGAACATAACGCTGCCTTCTGTATGGCTACTTTATCCAGATGATATCATTCATTTACAGCAAGACCACTTCTCCTTTCATGATTCTCGTGTGGTTCAAGAATGGCTATCACGGCAGGCTGACGTCGAACTCCTTGACTGGCCACCGCAAGCGCCTGATATGAACCCCATCGAGAAAACGTGGGGTGAGATGAAAAGGACAATGCAGGAAACCTGACCTGTCCTCCCTCCCAGAAATAGCGATGAGCTATGGGCCCTTGTGTCATATGCGTGGGATGAAGTTGCTGCATCTACGTGTTACATTCGATCCATGACACGACGAATGAAATCAGAGATTGAAGCAGAAGGGTTCTGGAATTCTTATTATAGGGGTCAGTTTCTGAAAAAGCACTTTTAAGGGTTAAAGTATTAATTTTCATTTTCTATGCGTAGGTGTGATACTTCACCGGTCCCAGTGGGCGGGTGGTCTACGGCCCCTTGCCTGCTGAGATTGTGGGTTCGAATCCCACGGGGGCATGGATGTCTGTCTTTTGTGAGTGTTGTGTGTTCCGAAGGCTTCTGCTAGCATGCGTTCAACTGCCTAGGCTAATACAGCAACTGCCTAGGCTACATACAGAAATATGCCAATGGTGGGACTCGAAACAACATAGATTGTTTCCGAAGGCTACTCCTAGCACGCTCTCAACTGCCTGGGCTACATAAAGAAATATGCCACTAGTGGGACTCGAACCAACATAGTTTGTTTTCGAAGGCTATTGCTAACGCTTGTTCAATTGCCTGGGCTACATAAAGAAAGTTGCTGATAGTGGGGCTCGAACCAACAAACTATGTTGGTTCAAGTCCCACCATCGGCATATTTCTTTATGTAGCCCAGACAGTTGAACACGTGTTAGCAGTAGCCTTCGGAAACAAACTATGTTGGTTCGAGTCCCACTATCAGCATATTTCTTGATGTAGCCCAGGCAGTTGAATGCGTGTTAGGAGTAGCCTTCGGAAACAAACTATGTTGGTTCGAGTCCCAAAATCGGCATATTTCTTTATGTAGTCCAGGCATTTGAACGCGTGCTAGCAGTAGCCTTCAGAACACACACCAGTCACAAAGGACAGACATCCATGCTCCCGGTGGGATTCGAACCCATAATCTCAGCAGGCGAGGGCAGTAAACTGCCTGGCCACTAGGAAGTATCGCACATACGCATAGAAAATGAAAATTAATATTTTAGCTCATAAAAGGGCTGTATTCAGAAATTGACTTCTTTAATAAGAAGTCCAGAACACTTATACTTCGACCACTGATTTCATTTGTCGTGTCATGGACTCAGTCAGTGATTGAGTGTAATGCGTAGACGAAGCAACTTCATCCCACACGTCTTACACAAGGGCCCATAGCTCATCGCTATTTCTGGGAGGGAGGACAGGCCAGGCTTCCTGCATTGTCTTTTCACCTCACTCCACATATTCTCTGTGGGGCTCATATCAGGCGCTCGCGGTGGCCAGTCAAGGAGTTCGGCGTCGGCCTGCCGCGATAGCCATTCTTGAACTGTGTGGGCTACATAAAGAAATATGCCGATAGTGGGACTTGAACCAACATAGTTTTTTTTCGAAGACTGGTGCTAACACGCATTCAAATGCCTGGGCTACATAAAGAAATATGCCGATAGTGGAACTCGAACCATCATAGTTTGTTTCCGAAGGCTGGTGCTAACACGTTTTCAACTGCCTTGGCTACATAAAGAAATATGCTGATAGTGGGACTCGAACCTACATAGTTTGTTTTTGAAGACTGGTGCTAACATGCGTTCAGCTGCCTGGGCTACATAAAGAAATATGCCGATAGTGGGACTCGAACCAACATGGTTTGTTTCCGAAGTCTACTGCTAACACGCATTCAACTGCCTGGGCTACATAAAGAAATATGCTGAGAGTGGGACTCAAACCAACGTAGTTTGTTTCCGAAGGCTACTGCTAGCAAGCGTTCAACTGCCTGGGCTACATAAAGTAATATGTCGATAGTGGGACTCGAACCAACATAGTTTGTTTCTGAAGGCTACTGCTAGCATGTGTTCAACTGCCTGGGCTACGCCCGCTGACAATAAGAACAAAGGGTTCGGTTGACTCATCTATCCTTAGCAGCAAAACTAGCTAGCTAGCCTCGCGCCTGGGAAAGTTATTGTAGTTTAATTAATGTTTTAATTTGAAATTAAGCAAATGTATTTTTGTTTTCGGTTAATATATACGTGGTGTGATTGATTGTAATGAATGGAAGACAGAGAAACACCACAAATGTGCAAATATGGGGAAAGAAAAACGACTCAAATTATGATGGCAACTGTACGTCACGTGACTTGCAGTGGGGACTTAAAAAATTTTAGGCCAATGGATTTTTGTTCGACTGAGTGTACCAGTTTAAATGGTCAGTGTGCACAAAAAAGTGCAGTCTTGTTTTCCAAATGATGCTTCATAGCTAGAGGTGATAGAGAAAAACATTTATGAAGGTACTGACTGCCTGAACTCTGCATTATGAAGTGATATGACAAGCCTACTGGTTATGGTTCATCAGCAGGAAGTGTTGACTGGGGGAGGAATAAAGCAGTGACATACTAGGTTTTGTTACTCCAAACAGCTTACCTATTTGTGGCATGATTATGGCAGCTGTAACAATATTGCAGGCATTAATTCAGATGGCAGTGAGTATAGGCAAGTGTGAAAACTATCCAAATTAGAGAAAAGTTTAGACTGTTTGAATTTTAGTGTGAATTTACTCCCATAAGGAGGAACTTTAAGAATGTAATTTGTGTGATTTCTGTATTTTTTTGCAATTACAGTTTACTTTGCAACAAGTGCAGTCAGTGAATCTTAGTTACAGTTTTTATCAGAGAATATAGCAGAATCATCAGAAACATAATTTCTGTTCTGTTGTATAATCTTACGGCCACATTGTTGGGCTGCATACAGACAGAGTGCAATTGTGTGTGTCACTGAACACTTACACATTTGCTGCCTGGGTCTCTGATTCACTGTACCATAATTTAACTGAAATATTTTTCTTATATTTGGTGAATCACAAGTATGATCTGTGTTCAGAGGTGACCTGAATTTTGAACAAGCCAGGGAAGTCTTTCATGCAGCCAATGAAATTCTGTTTGGAGTGACTGATCAGCTACAGATATGACACACGATTGTTTGCCAGAGTGTGAAGGTATCATAGCAGTTACAGCAAGCTGTTTGATCTCTGTGTGTGGATTTTGTTTATGTGGTATCAGAAGCTGAAAGCCTAAAGTTTGATGGTTTTTAGGGATGAAGGAACTTTTGAACCTACTACAGAGATGTTGAGTAGGGAAAGCAGGACCAATCCCTTGACCCAGGAGGTCATGTAGTTTTACCCTACTAGGCATTTTCTGGAGTAATGTCACAGACCACATTTATATTCAACCATTTGTAATCCTCCTGACAGAAGGACACACTGAAATTGAACATGTTTTGAGACCTGCACCCTTCTTGAATTGTATGCATCATTAAATGGTAATTCCATTCCAACATTTTGGGATAACCAATTGGTCCTGTGTTCAAGGGTCAAGATGTCCCAGAAGAACATGTCTTGATAGCAGATAGCCTGCACATACTTGATGTCTGTTAAAGGAGCTTACTGTTACTGAGCTTATATGGTGGTAGCTGATTATCAGGGGAGACCTAGATTAGTTTAGATAATCAAAGAAAAGCTGTAAAATATCTTAAACACACATTATTCTGAATTCATGTCTTGTGACAGGAAATGGAGCATTTGAATCATGTATTGCTAACATGCCATAATCAATTACATTTGTAGTTCTTAATGGAATTTTATAAAGAACACATGCCTTGTTAAATAATTCTTGTGTAACTGATTTGTAACTCTCATTTCATAATGTCTTTTACTTCTTTTTAAAATAGTAATATTACTCCCTTTTTTCTTTTTAACAGGGGATACACAATGTGGACCGTCCATATACATGTAACATGTGTCATGAAACATTTAGGGACACAGGTAGTCTGAAGGTACATGAATGTGTACGTACTGAGGAGCGTCCATATTGCTGTGATGTTTGTAATAAAACATTCAGTAACAAAAGTAGCCTGAGGAAACATAAAAAATTACATGCTTGGGAGCGTCAGTATCGCTGTGATATATGTAATAAAACATTCAAGAAAAAAGGTGACCTGAAGGTACATCAGCGTGTACATACTGGTGAGCGTCCATATAGCTGTGAAGTGTGTAATACAACATTCAGGACAAAAGCTGTCCTGACGGTACATCTAATTGCACATACCCGGGATCACCCATACAGCTGTGATTTGTGTAACAAAACATTCAATCAAAAAGGTGACTTGAAAGTACATCAGCATGTACATACTGGTGAGCGTCCATATAACTGTGATGTGTGTAATAAAACATACACTCAAAAGGGTCACCTGACAGTACATCAGCGTGTACATACTGGTGAGCGTCCATATGGCTGTGGTTTGTGTAATGAAACATTCACTGACAAAAGTACCCTGAGGCTACATCAGCGTGTACATACTGGTGAGCGTCTGTATAGCTGTTATGTGTGTAATAAAACATACAGTAAAAAAACTAGCCTGAAGGTACATCAACGTTTTCATACTGGTGAGCTTCCATAGAGCTGTGATGTGTATAATAAAACATTCGGGAACTTAGGTAATCTGAAGGGACATCGGCATGTAGGTACTTGTGAGCTCCCATATAGCTGTGGTGTGTGTAATAAAACATTCAGGAACATAAGAAATCTGAAGATAAATCAACGTGTACATACTGGTGAGTGTCCATATAGCTGTGATTTGTGTAATAAAACATTTAGTCAAATAAGTAACCTGAAGAAACATCAATGTCTACATGCTGTTTACATTAATGTGTAGGGTCCATAACACTGTTATATGTGTAATGACTTATTCAAGCTTATAGGATATCTGAAAGTACATCAATGTGTACTTTCAATTTGTAACCTGAATGACGTACTACTCTTTGAAAGTAGGTTGTGTTATGCCTATTTTTAGTTGTTAATTTTTGGAACTTTTAAGGGTGTGAATATTTTGTCGGATGTGTGTGTGTTTATTTGTGTGTATGTGTAGCTTGTTAATGTAATATCATATAAGTGGGTCATAAAATTCAACACATAGTGTTTTCACCAATAAATTTATGAACTTCATGTTTGCTGTGAGAAACAATAGCTGGTACAATATGTCATGCACTATGTTTTTTTGCTTCAGGTTTTCACATTGGTGAATAAACGTAATGTGGTCTAGGTTAGGATAACATGTGATATGGTTAGCAGTGTTTCAGAGGAATTCACTGTTTGAATCTTCAAGAGACGCTCTGAAGATGGAGGTAGTCTGTTTCTTCATAAAAGTATCCATTCCAGATTATTTTGTGACTGTGTGGAAGGAAACAATTCCATTGCCTTTTGGATTGAAATGAGGTCATGAAATGGAGGAGGGACAGGGTTTGTTATTAAGTAGTAATTTTGAGGGATTGATATCCCATATTACATTCTACAGAAATATGATTATTCTTGGTGTTTAACACAGCTTCTATTCTGCATACACTGCACTTTCTGACACCATTGGTGGCCATTTTTGGGTTAGTAAATTATTAAAGACATGTAGAGTAATTAAAGTTCCAATACCAACATGCATCTGCATTTCATCTTAGCTAAAGGCCCGATATCTCATTCTCTTTAAAACCATACTGGTTACATGCTGTATTATATTAAGACTGGAAACAAACGTGGAAATATAATCCTTGCTCTGCAAGTGAAGGATGAATATAGACTTCTCATAAAAACAATTGTCTGTATAGAACACTGGAATATAAAGGGAATTCTGATCCATGGTTATTAGAATTATGGAAGAGAGGAAGGAATGTGAGTGACTTGGTCACGTAGAATGAATGTGACATGTGTACAGGGTTATCATAATGAGCAATTAGCTCAGCTTTCAGGGGCCTATATGTATATGTCTAACAATCTACAGACACAATGACATATCCGTTGCTGTCACGGATGACTAATTTCACTCTGTCAGACTTCACTGCACAGTCACTGTAGTAACAACATTGACATTTCTACTATGATTATATTAGGGTTTTGGTTGTTCCAGTTTAATACAGGCAGCTTAGCTTGGGGGTTGTGTTTCTTCTCATTGACTAAGGTTTTTTTTTTTCTTTCTTATTTGAATATAATAATATAGTTTACAGTAGGTTTAGTAAAGTTTGAGGTTCTTTGGGTTTGTTTGTGCCAATGTAAAATCTGTATGTTAGGTTAGGGGTTCTGCTATTTGTCAGTGTCTTACTTCTGCAATAGTTGGAAAACCTTGTAGGCTGAGAACAGTCAATCCAGTGTACCATGATGAAGCAGACAACAGCTGTGGCCTGTCTTTACGTGGGCCCTGTGCTGACCATCACCCACCATGTTAACCGCCAATCGAGGCCGACGTTTTTTATCACGTAGGCTCACTTTTACAAAAAAGTTCTTCTCTTTCCAACAGAATCAACAAATCCAGGAGGATGTCTGTTATCATTTATGCTGGGTCTCTATTACTCTCCGCGCTCTCGTTCGCAGTAGGCTGCCATTCTCCGACCCTCCAATGTCGCGTGGAACTCCGTGTTTACCACCAAACCATCGCCAATTGGTCACAGTTGTTCCGCAAGGCAATGTTGGATTTCATTTTTAGTTCTTCCCTGCATTTTTTTTGAGGGGGGGGGGGTGGATCTTGGCAATGTTGTTGAAAAAGATGAGAGCTGCTTCAGCTGGCTTATGTGTACTTGCGGCAGGCTGCGCGTGACATCATGGGTCTTCGTTGGGTTGAGCAGGAGTTTGGGAGACCTGTCTTGCACCTGTGGTTGAACACTCTGCCGTGCTTGCCATAATTAAGACATGTACTTAACTTAATTGCCTATTGCAATATAGCTCTTTTCATGATTAATTCAACATTCAGTCCAACTTTTGCAGATAATGGCTCTATAAATGATTATGAATATGTATGTATCCTATCCAGCACCACAGTTGTCAGTGGCTGCTGGTTGTCCAACATTCGTCTAGGCAATAAAGAACTCATGGACCACACCATCGAGAGCTGCGTTTGCTTCATGGATTCATGCAAGGGTGCTCACACAACTAGGATCGAGGCCACGTGGAAGCATACCAATTTCACCTCAGGCCTTACTGAGAAAATGAGGTTACATTTGTGATAAATATACTGAAGGGTTCTCTGTCAGCTGGGTTTAATGATGTTCCAGAATTTATAGTAAAGCGCTGTGTTCAGTTTATTACTATTCCCTTGGTCCATATATTCCATTTATCTTTCCAACTGGATATTTAACTGGTATCCTAAAAATAGATAAAATACAATGTATGGTTAAAAAGTGTGATGAACAATATATGAAAAACTATAGACCCATATGAATTTTTTTCGTTTTTTTTTAAGAAACTTGTGTTTAATAGGCTTTTCCCTTTGTACAAAAGTATAATATTCTTACTGACGAACAAAATGGATTCAGAGAAGATAGATCAACAGAAACTGCTTCACAGTCTTTTATATAAAGTATATTAGAAGTGCTGGATAATCACCTGAATGCTGTAGTAACATTTCAGGACCTTTCAAAGGCTCATGATATCCTAAACCATCAAATTTTGTTGTTTAAATTGGAAATTTGGGGAGTAAGGTTGGTGCTGAAATCTTCATTAAATCCCATTTCATAAATCGTAATAAATGTTGAAATCGCAAAAATTGGTAACAATAATACCCTGCACAGATACTCTTCCTTGTACAGAGAAACAAATTATGGAGTTGCCCATGGTTCAATATTAGGACCAATATGATTTCTGTTTTGCGTAAATGATTTATCAGCATACATGCAATGTGCCATCTTGGTTCCATACGCAGATGCAGAATGGCTTTTTGACAATTAACCTGTTATAAATACAGCTAAAACATGTGCTATGTTGTTTCATTTCAGCTCTGCTGAAATATGTTGATGAACCAGTTATTATGTATAACAATTTTATAATAACTATAGCCCAAATATAAATTTCTTGGATATTACTCTCACTTAAAACTGAAAAAGGTGTACCCATACTGATATATTAAGTGAGAACTTGAATTATTTATCATGCATATTTTCAGTCTCCTGTTAACATGTGGTATGTTTTGGTTAACAGATAGTTACAGTAAAAACATTGTTTGTCTTCAAAAAAGGTGATATGTTTGATTTTTGGGATTAAAGGACGTGCATCCTCCAGCAATAGTTTTAAGGTACGTAAGATTTTAACAATGGCTTCAGTTTATAATTTAGAAGAATTATGTATTTATAGAAGATTATCACATGAATGTGAAATATAGTTATCATATACATAAATATAATACCAGACACAGTCATGACCTCCATTGTACCACATCTGTATTTGAAGATGGCATTTTCATTATCGACATAAAATCATATAATAAGTTGCCTGAAAGGATAAAAATATTACACTCCATAATTATAAAAATAGTTGAAATCAGTACTTTTGCAAAACGGTATCTATACTGTAGAGGAATATATACAGGCATCATTGTAGTGGCTGTGTGTATCAGGAACTGGATAAATAAAGGTAATTACACATACATTGTTAATTTTATATATATTCTTGTATTCATGTGGTGGCCTTGCACTGTGGAATGTTTTGTGTTTAATCTGTGCATTTTATTTGTTTGTTGGCATGGTGTGTATATTGTTGTAACTTGTCCAATACTGTGTGACTCAATGGTTGCAAATAAATACTAATATTAATACAGCAGAAAGGCAGGCGCACTGCATATTCTGCCTCGCTGAATACATGTTTATGGCTGTGTGCCACTTGCCCAGTGTCAACAAATTTACTGGGTTGCTGATAAGGAAGGAAACAAGCTTGGAAGCATACCAGGGATGCGCATGATTTGAATAGCATTGAGACGCGAGCTGTTATTATTTTTTTTTCCTGCAAGGCAAGGCACTGAAGGAAATTCATGCCATCCTGACAAACAGCATTTTACCTTCCTGGTCGGTCTAAGGACTTATCAGCACCCCTGTACCATGTTCACGCTGTAGCAAGTGTTTTGGGTGGGGATGAAATTTGGCGACTTTGAGCGACTTCTTTTGATGCAACGCAGTTGTCACTTTGCATTTTTCAAAGGAGTTGGAGAGAGTCCAGTCAACTGATAACAGACTTGTATTAATTGGAATGAATTTGGGCACAGAATATATTTTTGATCTACATAATGTTTCAGTAAGGAATTCTTGAGTGTATAGTGTGTTTAGACTAAGCCTCGTGTGTTTTGTTTCATATTTCGCAGTTTACGTAGACAAGGTAAGAGAATGTCATCATTATATCATTTATATAAAGATTGTGTTGACTATTAATTTTCATTCTAAAAATATGTGATCATACAATTTGCTGGATGCTTTTCTCTGTTATTTATTTAAAATATTTCGCTGAGAGTGTTTAATGAATAATGAATTTGTGAAGGTCCTTAATAAATCGAAAGCAATACTGCTGCATGCAGCAATACAAAGGAAGCAGCAGCGATGCACATTTGAAATTCTTATGGTTTCCAAAGAATCCTGTACAGTAAGTGGCATGGTTTATGTTAATGATATGCAGAGAATGCAGCTGTCTGGTTATAGAACAAACAGTATCATACAATGGGTCTTATGCATTAAAAATACCTGTTTTTAAATTTAGAATTCAGTGATAGTGTACTGTTATTTGATATTATTTTAATTCTGCCATACATAATGGCTTATTAATCTTTGGTACATTATACAGTTGCTTTCGTCGAATTGACAGAAGAATGTGTAATTGACTACATACACTGTATTCAACATGGATGACTACCTGTAATTTGAATTACAAATCAGATAGCCTGGTAAATACAATATAGAACATTAGCCAATGAATGACACTAATTATATTCTGTTTATTTCTTTTGTGTGCATGGCTGTGCTGTGGGCAGACATTCTGGGTGTTTTATACAGTGCATGGACTATACAAATGCACAGCTGGAAGGTTCTGTGCAGTCAACATTTTTCAGGGGCTGATTTATATCTCCTGAATGTATATGCCTGAACAGAGTGGTAGATTCTATTTTATGTGGAACTTCCTCACACTCACATTCAGCACCTAAACCTACATAACTAACCTTGCCTATATCTCCTGTGATTTCCTTGTCGCAATTTGTTGCCTCTACAGATTACCTACCTGTCCAGAAACCAATTAAAACCTATTCCACTTTGTGCACAAGGACGTCCAAATTAATTTCAAGTACAGAGCCCTTCATTCCCTTTGACCGTGTTAATGAAAATGCTTGTTGTGGAGAACTTGGGAGTATCAGCCTTCATAGTTCTTCCTGAAAGCGAAAAGCGAGGCATTTTTCACTAACAAAGCTTGTTTTGAACAGAGTCGCTGAATTGACACCAAGAAACAAGAAACTGTATAACAATGATTCAGACAAGAGTGCAATCTGAGAAAGACGTACAGGGCAAAGAAGCTGAAGGAAGTTTGTCAGTTGGACAGTAATCCTCTGATACAGTCTCTTTCATCTTCTTTAAATGTAGTTACTTCAAGATTTTTGGTATCTATTGATAGGAATAGTAGTCGGATGAGCGTAAGAGCAGGATGTTGATCTCCAAAGAATAATTTTTGGCTGTCTCTATCCTAAACTCAATTCTAAATTGTAGCCGCAGATCCTATGCATTTCTCCAGTTCCTATTTCCCCTACCTTCTAGAAAAGCATTACATTCCCTTCTAAACCCTGTCCAATTTAGGGTGTGCACAAATGCCCACATGTTTAGTATACTCATGTAGAATGCACTGACAATGGCTGATAAAGTTTGTGTGTGTTGTCTCATGTTTGACGAAATGTCAATCAGAAGATTGAATGTACTGTAGGCTTATGAGTACCTTGGAAGCCACGGCTGGACAAGCAATATTTCACGTCATGCCCCGGTCTTCATGCTTCTTGGTCTACATAAAAATTGGAAGCAACCAGTGGATTTCTATTTGATTCATGGAAGCACTAAGGGAGAGGTGCTTGTTTTTTTCGTGATGGAGGTTCTTGGTACCTGCCACAATGTAGGACAGGTGGTTGTTGGTGTCGTGTTTGACATGGGTGCCAACAGTGTCAAAGCCTTTTAACAGTTGGGTGTTTCTGAAAAGACATCTTTTTTCAGGTTTCACAATCAAGATATTGCAGCAGGATTTGATCCTCCTTATCCACTTAAATGCACATGTTACCATTTCCTTAAACATGTTGTGACAAATGTTGGCTTGATGTTGTTGTAAATGGACATTGACTTAGTGGTACTGCTAAGTGGGCAGACATACTGTATGAAATTGACAATCATAGTGTGCTGTATCATGTGCTACATAATGTGATTGAAAGATACCTGAATCTTTTTGCACAGGATGCCATGAAAATAAGCTTGGCTGTACAAGTAATGAGCAGTACTGTAGCTGCAGCTATAGATACTCATGTGACTGCAGGTAAGGAGAATTGTTTTTAGAAGATCCATTATGTGAACAGCTTTGTCATGTAATCCAGTTTTAAATTCACTCTTATACAACTGTATGTAAATGTTTGTAATATTAATTCAGGTCATATGGACAACAGATATCTCACTACAGCTTTATTTGCCCAAGAGGTCGTTGACCTCTTTGACAGCTTCATTGGTGTTGCACACTATCCTGAACATGTAAGGCTTCTGCATTGCCTTCTAACCAGTACCATTAAGCACATGGAATACTGGAGAAGTGCAGTTGATAAGGTATGATATGATATTTTATTTACATTCCATAAATCCACAATAACAGTAAGTAGGATATTGAATATGTCAAGAATAATATGTTATGTAAAATTATTCTAAAGTAACAATTTGGACCTTCCCCAAGTTCAAATTTTTTGATTCTAGAAACAAAAGTCAGGATGCTCTTGAGAACACAATTGGTGCTATTCATTTGCACTGTGGTTCAAAGAATAAGCCATCTGATGCCTTGAAGACAGCCATCATTTATGGTCTTGCATACAGAATTCTTTATAGCACTAACTGGGAGGATGGTGGTGCCTCTTTTCTGGACATGCTACACTCATTTCTCAGCCATCCAATGCTTCATCAACCAGTCCATCAACAAGTCATAACAGTGAGACCACTGACAGTGTTTCAGACATTGTTGGTATTGGAAGAGAAGCACAATGTGGAGTGAGTGCCGCTGAAGGTGCATGTGGTAAGGAAATGCTTTTAGTGACAGATGTGAGTGGTTTGGTAAATGGAATAGAGTTTTGGAGGTGTCATATCCCAAACCACATTCTATAGAAAAATATTAATAACATGTAGAGTAATTAAAGTTATACCATTATACATCTGCATTTCACGTTGGCTATCTGTTTTCAAACTCATTCAATGTACAACCATATTTTGTACATATTTAGATTGTATGTAAGGCATGCGAATTGTTGTAGGATTTAGCATTGTTTATGTAGTGGAATTGTGGAATTAATTTTAACTCTACAAGCCCAGCACATAAACAAAAGGAAGTACAGTAATTCATATACAATAAATGACGAATGCATACAGATAATTATCTGTGTACACATTGCAATGTAAAGGATACGAGATCTCAGTTCCTTATGTAAAATGAAATGCAAATGTTTTTTTTAATCTTGTAATCTAAATTTCTCTCTGTGTTGTAAAGTGTGCAGTATACACAGAATTGAAGTTGTGTTAATGAATAGAAGAAATCTTTTTTCTGTAGAATTACAGGAATAGTAATGGATTGTGTAATCGAGTTTAATACGTGTAGTCACCCTGATGAAACTGGGATATGTGGAGTGGGCAACAAAAAAGTGACATTTAAATGTGATCACCGGTACTAGTGACTGGATGGAGAGGCAGGTATTTCTTGCCAATGTTAACAGTTGTCAGCAAATTCGCGAGCCTGGGCTCTGGGCCATAACCCATCGCAAGTCAGTAACCGTTGACCTTGAATGTTCAATTTTGGAGCAGCCATGCGCCGCAGTTCTGTTACTGGTTTATGGTGTGAATTTATTGTGGGTTATCCATCTTTTTGTGTGGCGGTAAGTTTGGTTTTTGTTGTGGAACTACAGTTTCTTATATATGTGTAATGCAAACTACAGTTTTTTTCTTGTTACGGATTTCATTTTATGTATATGCATGTCCTGGTGTGTTTATGCATCTGAGAAAGACAATAGCGCAGGATGGACATGTGTTTGATTGTGTTACTCTAGTTTCCATTCTGTTGCGGAAGTTAAGTTTCTTGCATATGTGTTGAACGTAACATGATGTTTTGTTATGCATATCATTTCATATGCAAATGTTGTGTATTTCCTGTGTGTGTAACTGTTGCAGTTGGCAATGGACGTCAATTACGGACGTGGTGAAAGCTGGGTTCCTTCACTACAAATTTTTATGCCGAGATCACTTCTTGCCGACAGACTTAACGACACCTGAAGGGATACGCCTGAACAGATTGGCAGTTCTATGTGGCTTGGACTCGGCTTCACATTCCTTCTGACAGTGTTCTCCACCCTTGTTACCAATCCTACAGTTACATGTGTGGTTGGAAGTTAAGAGACATTATTTTCAGTGTACCGTTCAGGTTTGAACTTCAGCAAGTGGTCTTGGCAATTGTGTATGTGTAAATATCTGATTGTGTTATGTACCTGTGCCGTCCGTTGTGATTAATGTGTGTTTATAGCAAGTATGTTTCAAAATGATTTGTGTAATGAACCTATGATAACTCTGTGAAATGGTATTGATCTACTGAGGCAACTTGCACTGTGTTGTTTGCAAACAAACGTACTGCCTCACTGGTTGGTAACCAGTATTCTGCACTGTATTCCCTTGCATCATAAAATGTCTGGTTATTAAGGAATGATTAGTGACATTCTGACAATATGTTGATTTCTGATAAGCCTCCCTTTCAGCAGCATTGAAATGGTATTTCAAAGCACAATCCATTCACTGTGTTGATGAATTTTTTAATGTTTAAAGCAGTAACACATGTGTATGGTTATTTGTACATTTACAAATATGAATATACGAGCCTGTGTTCAAAAGCAATTGATGTTAAAGGTTTGCCTGTCTTATCTCCAATTACTCCATATGAATATGAGTTTTATTTCCATGACATGTATTACACACTGTCGAATATGTTTCAGTAAGGGAGTTTTCAGTCGCTATTAATGAAATTTTTGTTCACATGGACACACATTTACTGCATTTAGTTGGCATTAAATTGTGCCTATCAGTAAATGACATAAGTGTGGTGATGAACACAATGTACCATGAAGGGTTGACATAGTGCTCGACCTAATATGTTCCATATCCATGCATTAGAGAATATTTAAACTTACGTAATGAAATAAACAAATGCGTATGTATGAAATATGTTTCATCACATGTATTAATTACCAACATGTATCAATCACTTTTGTCATCACCATCAGGGTGTAAGTAAAGTGTGTAGGTTGAAATACTCAATGTTCGAGACTTTTATTGTAATATTGAGTGGTTCCTGATATTCCACGTGGCAGATTATTGTATTCTTTGTACTCTTTTAAAGCTACCCCGATAATGATCGCAAAAGGGATGGAAACATGTTGGTAATTAATAACGTGATGAAGCATATTTTATATATATTCATTTGTTGATTTTATTACATAAGTGAAATTATTATGTGGGTGCACTACTGACCTATGACCTATCTACCGCCACTTTCATTGCAGGAGCTAGTACAAATGTTTGGCGCAGGGTTCGCATTGTCAGGACATTGTTTTTTTTAATACAGTGTGATCACAAATAAATGGCACAACAATCTTTTTTGGCAACACACTATCAGTGAGTTTCATATATATATATGATCTGGGCGCAAAGTACTCGTGAGCATAAGTAGTAATCTGTGGTCCCAGCTGCGTCGCGTGAAACTTAAATTGATGCCTGTAAACAAGAACAGTGGCTCTCCAAGCGGCCACAACAGCGTTACTTGTAGCCGGCTTGGCTAAGTGGATGCGTTTTGAATGAAATAGATGGCAGGAAAAGTAACTTCTTTGTTCAAGGTGAATCAGTTACGAGTCACATGAGAATTGAATGCTGCGCAATATGAGTGGGGTTTAAAGAGTAGCGTGAAGCGGTGGCTTAGTGGTGTAAGCAGAACAGAGGAAATTTTGTAAAAGAAGTTTCCGTTACAGTTTTAGTACAAGGTAAGAAGGTGTTATCACTATTGAAAGTGTGTGAAAGTTGTATTGAATAATGTTGCTTTGGTTATTTATTAGTGTAAATGGCGTAGGATATCTGTGAAAATAATTTAGTCCTAACAGTTGCAATTTATTGATTATTCCATTGACCAAGTGCATTATTACTATTTTGTTTAATTATATTGCCATTAGAATGCGGTGATTGTGCTGTGCAAGAGGGTGCTTCAACTGCAACACAAATTGTGACTTGAAACTCTTCAGGTTTCTGAGTAATCATCAACGGTAAGTATAATGTAGTAATTATTGATATTCATACTAGAACAGAATTGTATTTCACTCTTCATAAACCATTATCTTGTGAGCTGAATGTATATCACTTAGTATCTTGTATGAACTGTGTAGTGCACATTAAACATAAATATTCACATTGTGTATTTGTAGGTTACATCATAACTTGGGGACGAATTTGTTCATGTCCAGTGTTTTAATAAATGTCTAATGTTTGAATCAGAATAAATCAGTATTTGAACAATGTTTTGTAACAAACGCAGCATATATTGAAGAGTTTGTGTGACAAATGGAGTTCACCTGGCAGTTAAAATGGAACATAAAACACTAATTATAGGAATAAGAGTTTCATTTTTATATTTTTTTGTCCCAATTCTACACAGGGCTCATCTATGGGCAGAGAGACTTGGCATGCCCTGCGATGCAGAACGCTATCGAGACAGTACGTCTGCAGCCTGCATTTCTCAGAGACCGATTTCACAGTAGGTGATAAAACAAGGCTGGAGAGATCGGCAGTTCCAAATCCTTTACAGTGGCCTCACATTCCAATTCAGCCCAACATCATTGAGGACCCTCCTCGAATTCCTCATCCTTTGAAGAATACCTTCATATCATGGTCCTTACAAAAACATCTTCCAAGAAATCCCAAAACTCAGTGACTGAAGAAACCAACCAAATCCACTCAGACACCTCCTTACCTTCATTTATATCCCCTGACATGTTTGTACTAGCAGAAACCAATACTTTTTCAAAAGAAGACACCACCTTTCCCCTTGTCTCTACAAATGAATGTGCATCTGGTGAAGAAATCTGAAGTTTAAACATTTATTTTGTGGTGGGAGGTACTGATAGTAATAGAGGTAACATGCAACTGATGGTGCAAAAATCAATTAATCCTGCTATTTGCGGGATACGTTTATGTGCAGTGGTATTGAAAGTGGAAACACTGTCATGCACAAAACTTCATGGTGTGACAGTTTATATGGGCAGAACATTTCCACCCTTGAAATTCACTGCCAGTTAATGTTGGTGTTTGGTGGTGGTGTGTTGAGAACACATTCTTGTAGGAAGAGGGTGAAGAGAGTTCAGCAGTGGGTTGGCATCCATAATGAAGATGGCACCGTTCAGCCTGGCAGATCAAAAACATGTGAGCACGGCACAAGTGGTGGAACTGGTTTTGGAAAACATCAAGACACAATTCATGATTTGTCCATTGCACTGGAGTGATTTGTGAAAACTGTACCCAACATTGTCGACGTACAACTGGGATACAGCAGTGTGTGAGTGCATGGTGGGTACCAAGATACATGATGGACGTTCATGAAAATTTATGTTTGGAGGTGCTCCTTCACCAGTCATTTAAAGGAGGAGCAAATGGGTTCCCTGAATCCATGGTGACATTGTGAGACATGGTTTCACCATTTTACTTGAAATGAGCATTAATGCAGTGGACACATCCATCTTCATTGAGAGCTACAACATGTAAAGTGTGCCAGTATGCTTGAAGTCAGTGTAATCTGTAATTTGTGTTGTAGGAGACATCATACAAGCATATGCTGTGACATGCCATGCTGACTGCATTAGGCTATTAGCAGGTACAGGCATGAACATCTGTCATAAGGTATGGTCCTTGAACACAGTAATCCGCATGCAGTGTACAGCAAACACAAGGAGTTGCTGCAGTCTGGTAACTCAAGTTAAATCCTACATTTGGTGCTGACCTTGCCCATTGGACTATTATTTTTGGTCCAGTGACACAACACTTGCAAGGTCACCAAGTCTACAACAAGAATAATTCAGGAGCCAATTTCTGCCATGACAAATGTACGTAAAAACCTTGCCAAGATGAGACAATCACATCAGGGTGCTGTGGGATTGTATAAAAAAATAATGACACGTGAAATAATTGTGCTTCATTTCATGTTGTTGCGACTGTCATTCAGAATGAGTATGACATAGAGAACCTCATTTCGTGAACGGTCTTCCTTATCTTTTCATTGTCATATATGCTGTTTTCACGATCAGAAGTTAAGTTTCCTTGTGGTATAATTGTGGTAGAAGTTTGAAATTCAACATACATGGTCCTCCTCATAAAATTTGTATTTATATTGAAAATGATTTGTTTCCTCCGTTTTTTTTTTGAGACATAATATATAACAGTGTACACAGTGATAGAAAAAGTATGTGATATTAAATACAGTGTAATAATACATACTGCTCTTGTATAATTCAGTTTTCCCAATGGACATTTCCATCAATGTTTCCGTTCTTAACAATTTTTGGTATGGAATTTGAGGTGCTCGCAGTGGTGAGTATTCATAATGTGGTTTAGGTCAGGACACCATAGATTCTGGTATGTACATGGTAATGAATGTTTTGGAGGAGTATTCTGATTCTGCCTGCACAGGCCATTAGGTGATTGTGACAGTAGGTCCAGGCCATATCGTCTGTGCTGACCATTTGGATTGACGGTCCCATAAATGAGAAGACTGCAATTTCGAATCTTCATATTATACATTTTTCATGCATTGTGTCACTGTTACAAAAAACTTCTGTACACGTCAGGCAATACATAGCCCTGCTATTTTACATTATACTTTGGTGGGAGCAGAAATGTGTCACAGGAAATATAATGAATACGGTGTATTGCCTAATAAATGTATGTAGTTGTTTTCTTAAAAATTTTGAATGCTTATATTTTCAATACAGCTAGGAATAGCCGCCGAGTGGGGGTTATGGTGTGGCAGAGAGCTGCTTTACCGATGTAAAGGTACATCGTTCTAAAATCTACCACCAGAAGCATGCCACCGAGCCAAACCGGCTACAAGTAAGGCCGGTGTAGCCGCTTGGGGCGCTGTAATTTTAAGTTTCCATGGAGTTGCCAATCTGCATAAGCAGTAATCTGTGGTCGCGTCGTTCGTGGTCGGAACCAGAACGGCGTTGCCACGGAAAAGCTTTGATGTACTAATCTGAATTCGAATCCGAACAATTGCTTTGCATCAATGGACGGCTACGCGGGTTGCTGTGTTTTCAAGAATTAATAATACGATCGACGTGGGGAAGCTGTATTTGCGAGTTGGAACAACAATTTTCATACGAGAGGGGGGGGGGGGGGGGAGGGGAGGGTCCCGGTCAGGAGGTTGGGGGTATTTAAGAGAAAGAGGCTTTTTTTGGGTGCATCCCGGTGGGGTG
>Ga0123352_10002695_pt1 | contig 25049 bp, 12 predicted proteins | sample TergutLab28metaG_FD_89700 | JGI IMG/M metagenome (GOLD analysis project Ga0123352, IMG submission 89700) | Labiotermes labralis P1 segment gut microbial communities from Petit-Saut dam, French Guiana - Lab288 P1 | ecosystem: Host-associated > Arthropoda: Insects > Digestive system > Gut ...
AGTTGGTTGAGGCACTGCGCTACAAACCGGAAGGTCGCGTGTTCGATTCCCGACTGTGTCATTGTAATTTTTCATTGATATAATTCTTCCAGCCGCACTATAGTCTTGGGATCGACTCAGCCTCTAACAGAAATGATAGGGGTGACACAACCATATCTTCATGTTCCGACTGTCATGAAATCTGGGTGCCTCAACCTCCTGGAATCCTCAGGGCCTTTAGAGGACTGTAATGGGATTGATTGATATACACAAAGGCCGATATAGCGACTCGCTACGGGCTGGACGATCAGGGGATTGAATTCCGGTGGTGGGGGCGAGATTTCCCGCACCCGTCAGACCAGCCCTGGGTCCACCCAGCCTCTTATATAATGGGTATCGGGTCTTTACCAACGTTAAAGCGGCCAGGACGAGGCCTTGACCACCCACCCTCATCTAATCCCGATGTTAAAGAAAAAGTAGAGCTACACCTCTACTACCCCTCTGGTTCTTCGTGGTCTATTATAGGGTGAAATTGACCTTTACTTTACACAAAGGCCTGATGTGTTTCTTCACACATACCTAGCAAGTACCCTGCTCTGTATTTAACCACATTTTTTGCCTTAAACTGCAGGCACAAATTGGCGCATTCATGAACCGTGTAAATTGTGTTTTAATTATATAAAACTGGAGACTTTTTTTAACTGTGTCCCGATACTCTTTACGGTAACACTGCAAAAGTAACGTTACGTCACTATCTGAGACGTGCCGACAGACTGACCAAGTCCTTGTCTTTGCCATTCAGCACCGTGCGACGAGAAGTATCGGTCCATTAATAATCAAAACAGAATATCTGCTTCAAAATGATGCAGCTGGAAATTCCAATTTAGTTACACATATCATGTTTAATTAATTCGTGTTATTGCAGGACTTCATTACAGCCAACAGGCACACATAATTCAGAGCTGCCAACTCATGACAGTTACCAACATTACGGTAACAGACATCGACAACAGGTCGCTGCACCAAAATGTAAAGCACAGAATGCGACACGTCACATCACGTAGAAGAACACTAAAGTTGTATTAACCTTTTAAAGTCTACTGGTTACGTGATGCACCAACAGTTTAACATTCAACAACTGTACGCTCTGTCCACACTGTATTTATGTGTTTTGTATTTATCTGAGAAGAAACAGCGACTTGTGCCACTTACAGCATAAACTGATTGGTTTTTGTAACGAAGATGAAAAGTGTTTACAGCGCGGTACGGACTGGGTCTTTAAATAAAGCAGTCTGCGCTTCGTCTTTAAAAGGTTAAATAATAGCCACTAATGTGACCACCACCTAATTGCACAACGTTTTTTATAATTATTATACACAGCCTCTACATTTTTCGGCCATTTATCCTGGCCGTCTTCAGGAAGTTAAAATTTTGGTCGTCCTGTAGAGCCAATAAGGCAACCTGTCACAGGTACCTGGCAGACTGTATACATAGAATATAATGTAATAAGAATACAGTGGTGATTGTCACTATATAAGTCGTCAATATACAAATAGGTAGTTAAAGAGTTAAAACTTTATTTTAGAGTTAAAACTTTATATTAATTGGTGTTAAAATGTTATAATTACTAATTACCTATGGCAAGTGTTTCCATTGACGGTGTCTATTTTGAACAAATTTTCATCTCCCTGAAGATGGCCGAAACAAGTAGGAGCTTTGTATAATAAACACAACAACACTGTGGAACTGGATGGTAATAAATTTTCGTTTATTAGACTCTTGCAAGGAAAATGTGCAAAATCAAATGTACTAACAATATCTAATATAATGAATCGTTTAAATTATCTCTTTAATTTATGTTTTAGGATTTGGATCGATATCGTACAAAAGAAAACTAAAAAGAAACTGAAGAAAACATAGACAAAAATAAAGGCGTGCAAAAAAAATCGACGAGGAAGAGAGATAGACAGCATGTCTGTAGAGAGGGGATCCGGAAGGAAAGTAGTGCCAAGGGATTCTGGCAATACCGTCACCGACAAATTCCATTCATATGTTTCGAGGGTGGAGTGCCGTATCATTTGTCACACTTCGTAAAGCCTGCATTTCTTATATGAGAACACAAAAGATAACCTACATTTCACTTTTCGTTCTCAACCATGCAGGGATCAAAGGCCAGTCTATTTGTTCAGAAGAATAGGTTGAGTAAAATTTAGTATGATTCAATTTACATTCACGACTCCACTACATACAAAATTAAGACAGCTGATTCTCTGTTGTTTCCTTACTTCGTTTTTCTCAAAAGCAATGATCACACAGTATCAAATCTTAAACCTGAAATTGTTGAGGATATAAGAATAGAAAAGTCAGTAGGTCGGATTATAAACGGGGTGGGCCCGGTAGCTCAGTCGGTATACCTACTGGCTACGGGCTGACCTGTCCGGGGATCGAATTCCGGTGGGGGCGAAATTTTCCGCACCTGTCCAGACCGTCTCACCCAGCCTCCTGAACAATGAGTACCGGGTCTTTCTCGGGGGTAGAAAAGGCCAGGGCGTGGGGCTGATCTCCACCCCTATCTAGTGCCGAAGGTCCTAGAAAGAGTAGAGCTATACCTCTACTCACCCTAAGGGCCTGCGTGGCCTATAAAAAGGGTGAAACCTACGTACATATGAACGAGAATTTTCAAGTAATTCATATTTTAAAAAATATTTCCTATTTCTCACAAAGCTAGTAGGTATCTGGTAAGTCCAGGCATCAATATTTGGCTCACATATGGACTCTCCTAGCCGAGGAAAAACACGAAGATCTCAAAGAATACAGCCGGTGTCCTGGCTTAAATTAGAAGAGGGCACCTTTCGAATTCAAATCCAGACTTTGACCACTGCACCAACCTGCCCCAACATTACACTGGCTAACTAACTAACTAACAAATAAAATAACCAATTCCATAAAGTACAGTTATGCTTGAGAAGGTAATATTTTCACAGCTAGATAACTAATATTCTTGATTTCATGAAAGGTTAAGGTTCATTACCATTTTCATAACATTCCACACTGGTCTCTGTTCTAAGACAAATACAGCCCATTTCCTCGTCCCATTATTTATTTAAGATTCATTTCAGACGTCTTCGCAAAATTGCGAGAGCGACTATAAGCCTCGTCATGTCTGTACTGCTGTCCTTTCGCATGAAAAAACTCGGCTTTCAATGGGCAGAATTTCATGAAATTTGACACGATTATTTTTCGAAATTCCTACGTGAAAATTAAATTTTCTTTAAAATCTGACAGGAAAAACAGGCGCTTTAAATAAAGACCAATACACATTTATGATTACATCTGGCTGAAACCTTCCCAGAATGAGAAATATTTCGGACATATAGAGAAAACCAAAACGCACTATTTATCTACAACAAATTTTTTCCTTCGAAAATCGTGCTGTTTATGAGACAACGTGGAAAACTACTGTAGAGTCGGGCGCGCCACAGATGACAATATGGCGTATGCGCGTTGCACATTGCATACGTAACGCAACCAACACACACACACACACACACACCCACACCCCCCCACACACACACACTAACACACACACACACACTCACAAACACACAAAACCATAATATGCAATACCCATTGCTTTCCCACAGTAACAACGGTTGCACCAACGCGCCTCAATATTAAATTGTACGCACGTTGCCTGTCTTAAATTATTATCCCCCTGTGTTCGCTTAGACCCTTTCAGTGGTCTCTTTCTATCAGGTTTGCCCACCAAAAGACTGTGCCCTCCGCCACAAGCCCTGCCCACCTTATACTTCACACTCTCTCCAGACAACTATTTGAATAATAATCACGAGGTAAGGAACAAATGACTTACTTCGTGCTTATTAGCATATTGCTTAGGACAGTGCACAAAAATTTCACTTCTCAGCGTCTGCACTCTTACATAAGTGATACCAAAATCGCAAAATTCTTTTTACAAATTTTCTTTATATTGAAACTTGAGGGTTGTTGGACCGTGCATCTTCCTCATGAAAGAATGTGGAATGCTAACTTGATGCAACGAGGTAATTTTATTGACAAATTCTTAGCTCGACATGTTCGGGTACGTACGCCCATCATTAGGAACATCTAATGTTCCTAATGATGGGCTTATGTACACGAACATGTCGATCTTGGAATTTATCAATAAGATTACCTTGTTGCATCAAGTTGGTATTGCACATTATTTCTTTATATTTTCTGAAATATAGTGCTTTTTTTGATATTGCATATTAGATGCCACTGTTTCTTTTATATTCTTTCTTTATACATCAATCTCTGTGTAGTTTACTTTAGGTTAAAACTTACCTACATACGTAACTTTGTCAGAAAAGACCCTGAAATTAGCATACAAGAATTATAGCTACCGTTCAGTAAAGCTGACAATGAAACGTAGCAATCTTTCAGCTTTTCCTTCTCTGTGTATTGCTATATGTGTAAAACTATTGTTCTGATTCTTCCGCTCACTGTACCGAGGTGTGGTTTAGAAAGCTTCAGCACATTCCTTAGGCTAGGTCAGCGTCAGTTCTTAATCTTGAACACAGGGACGACTACCTGAAGCCTTAAATAGGCCTCTAACTTTTTCTATAATCTCGTTTACTTTAATACGCAACATTTCGTGTTTTTCTTGCTTTAGCCCACTGGTAAAATAGAAAATATATAAAGTCTACTCTGTTAGATTCATTCACTGGAGCTAATTTATGTATTCATTTCAAAAGAATATTTTACTACAGTCTATAGGGCTACGGATCTAAAGGTGACATAATGCTATTGCAGCGGTACTTATTTATAGACTACTTTCTAGTGGGACATGACGCCGTAAATTCTGGTGTCAAGTTACAGTCTTTACAAGTAAGCCAGTTGATTTTATCTTCAGTGGGTTTCAACGAAATTTCAGTAAATTTCCACCAGACTACACGATCTCACATTTCATAAGCCACAAATCTTCATAGCACTACGTTGAATTAAAAATGCCATCCTCACGAGGAAAAGACCATGTGCTATCCTACGGGCCAGTGTAGGGCCAAACACAAGACATATATTTTAAGGGCGGGACTTTAGGAAGACACTTCTTTATCCTTATTCAACCATAAATCTGCTGACTCCGTAATTGTCTAATTAACGTATTTAACTCAAGACTTACTTCGAACATCCTTTCTAATCTTCGATAGGAACACGCAGAATGCCAAATGAAATAATTCCGTTTCATCTTCACACCCTTGGTAAGCGATGTAGGTACTGACGTCATATTCTGGAAGGTTAGTCGCCAGCTACTCAGGGGAAGCCATGATCCGCCCCAAGCCTTCCATATTAATTAATCTGTATTAATCTGGTAATGGACGACAAAACCATCAGCAACTGTAGCACAACATTAAAAGCTGGATAGCTTCACCCCGCTATAAAATAATGACAGGACTATGGACCATGTCGTTAGACAGAAGCCTGGAAATAGATTTTTTTGGTTATTACAACTAAACAAAATTATATACCAATTAATTACGATTGATAAATAAATTAAATTTTCTCGTGTGACTTATATTAAAGTAGAGTCCAGAATATCCGACCTTCCTTTGTCTGACATTGCGCTTGACCCAACAGAGGCACATGGCGGCCAACTTACGATATATTCTGTGCTGCACTCATGTATACTCTGTTATTTAATCGATTTACAATCAACTGTTCACTTTACTTGATTGCAACGTATGTTTTAAAATAATGGTACTGAACTCTGTTATGTCACACTATCAATACCAACAAGTGCACAGTAGTATGATAATGTTGTTTGTACCTCCCTGAAGAAGGTTACATAATTTGCCGAAACATGATGCAGGATACTCTGCAATAATACTGCTCCAAAACACTGTTGCGCGTTTGATGGTAGATAATGTATCCGTTCGGTTAATGCATGGAATATGGACAATAGGATCCATTATGTTAGTTGTACTGTAGAAAAATTATTAATACACAGAATTTATACTTATATTGCACTTGGATTTAATTTCCGATTCGTTTCGTAATATCCGACATTTCTGGTAAGCCGAAGACCTAGGGGTCGTGCTTAAGTAAGATAAACGGGAGTCTGTTTGGAAGATTTTATTACATTCGACACTTTTATTTAAGACTGGAAATCAGTAATTCATAAAGAATTTCAGCTGAAAACATTGAAAGTCAGAGACACAGTGGAGAAATATGGATAGATCGGATGACAATATGAAAGAGAATATCCAAAACGGCTTTTTTGGGGCGTGTGGGCTACATCTGGCTTGATTACCGCGTATAAAGTTCACAGGATCACGGTAAGAGTCAGAGACACAGTGGAGAAATAAGGGTACATTGGATGACAATATTAAAGAGAATCTCCAAAACTGCTTTTTTGGGCGCGTGGGCTAAATTTGGCTCGATTACTGCGTATAAAGTTCACAGGATCACGGTAACGAATATTACGGTTCATATAGGAGCGACGTTTCCTTATCAGTGGAACATCAGAGTCTCATAAATCTTCGTCGTAAGAAACACAACCAGCCACTTATTCAAGAAGTGTCAGTGACTCTTCACACAGGGACTGGTGATACAGGGACCAGAAACTAAGCAATCACCTCACCCTTTGAAGACAATTTTAATTTAAGAACCCAATCCGTACAGCGCTCTAAACATGCTCCATCACCATTATAAAAATCAATCAGCCTGGCCCACGTAAGGAAAACACCCGCTATTCTTCTGAGAACCGTACACAACACAGAAATACACCCTGTGATTGGGAAGTAGAAGTTTAGGTTCATTCACAAAATTTTTGAAATGCGACTATTAGCTCCTTCATGTCTGTTCGTCTGTCCCTATAGAACAATTCGGCTCCCACTGAGCGGATTTTCACAAAATTTGATGTCTGAGTGTTTTTCGATGATCTGTACAGAAAACACAATTTTCAATCGAATCCGATCTGAATAACCGGTACTTTACATGAAGATCGATATGCATTTATAACCATGTCTCACTCACTTCTTCTTAGAATAAGAAATGTCTCAAATAAAACTTGTAGAGACAATCAAAACACACATTTTATGTACAATTTTTTTTCGAAAATCCTACCATTCATGAAATTATGTTGAAAATTATTTCGAAACAGGTTAGGCCACAGATGACAATATGGTGCCTAAGGCTACCAATACATACTGAGAATATGTAAAACTTATTGTTTTTCCACTGAATGAAGTTTGCCCGAAAGCACCGCAATGTGATGTTAAACGTGAGTTTCGTGTCTTGTGACACTAGAGTAGAAAGTTTTATTGTACTGTCATGTTTAGAATGTTTACAGTACAATTTCATTTATCAATGAGATTTTATACAGATGTGTTTACGCATTTAGATCTATTGTACGAAATGATCTCAAATTTTCACAAGTCTTTATTTCAATTAGGAGTAAATGGAGGAAAAAGAAAATCATGAAACCAGTAAATTTATTTCAAGAACCTAGTTTCGAAACACCCAGCGGGGCACAACACTTAACTCTCTGAATCTCTCGTTAGCAAAGTTCGCGACTGTTCTTGATGTTGACTTCAGACAAAAACAGACCTTGGCACATCTTCAATTTTTTTAACGCTCGTAGTCTTACGAAAACTTTAATTTACATCACAATGGGCGATTTAGGGTGTTGATATGTCTTTGTTTGGTGTGGAATTCAAATTATCTGGACGCTCATGTTGGTAACGTCTTGCGATGTTGAGTTCCCAAGTGAGTGAGCTTAGGGCTTAATGAAGAAGATTGAGATAAAAATCATGTCATGTTACACAGCTTTCAAAACCGAAAGGAATTCTGAAGAGTAATGGAAGAAGGCTGTGCTTACTGCAGAATTCTGTTAAATTTATATCACACAACACGACGTCACATTTCTGAGACTCTAATACCTTCAGATGCCCTCTTGAGAATACGATTCTCCAGATTAATATTTAGTGACGATATCATAAGATCAAAAATTCAATATTTTTCACCGTCTCTGATAGTTGATTTTTGTAAAAATGAAACAGGCCCCCACCTCGATTCAATACCCCAAATTTTAAGGCGGGAAATCTTTGCCTTCTTTTTTTCAGTTTTTTTGTTCATGTGCGTCATATAAGAAGTTTCGAAGAAATACTTTTATTTTGGACATGTACCACAAATAATAACACAAGAATTTGTAAATTAATTTTTTTCCATGCCAAGACCGTTGGTAATTATATGTACCACGTCACGTAAAATAAAAAAAAACTCTGCCCTTTGTCCATATGGTGTATTTATGTTTCGTATAATTCTTGAACAGCCTGTCCCAGTGGCCGCGCGGTCTAAGGCGTACGTCTGCGGCCGCTTGCCCGCTGAGATCGTGGGTTCGAATCCCACCGTGGGCATGGATGTTTGTCTGTTGTGAGTGTTGTGTGTTGTCAGGGAGAGGTCTCTACGACGAATTGATTATTCGTCCAGCAGATGAGTCCTACCGATTGTGATGCGTCGTTGTGTGTGATCTAGAAACCTCAAGAATGAGGAGGTCATGGCTCGTGTTGTACCGCAGCGCCACAGGAAAAAAAAATTCTTGAACAATTTAGGCACTGTAGGTATAAACGTAAATTCGAGGCTCATTCGCATAATAATTTTTGCAGTGGAAAATCAGTTAAGTATTAAGCGTTACAAACATGTGTTTGTATACTTGTCTTAGTCTTCCGCCTTGCAAAGCGCATGCGGCCTATGGTATTGTCATCTGTGTAGTCTGTCCGGCTCTACCATACTTTTTCCGCATTTTCTTACTAAAGGCACAATTTAAATAAAATTTCTGAACACGAAACGCGCGTTTTGGTTTTCTCTGCAAGTCTTTTTCTAAAATATTTCTCATTATTAAAATAATTCAGTGAGACATTATCATAAAGGTAAAGGTAAAGGTAAAGTGATCCCGTTACAGGCCCGATGTGGCCCAGAGGGTGGGTAGAGGTATAGCTCTACTCTTCCATGACTGCGGCACTAGAAGGGGGTGAGTGGTCAGCAGCACGCCCTGGCCGCACTTTACCCCCGGGAAAGACCCGGTACCTATTTTACAGGACGCTGGGTGGGCCCCATGATCGGTCTGGACGGACGGAAAATCTCGTCCCCATCGGGATTCGATCCCGGACCGTCCAGCCCGTAGTCAGTCACTATAATGACTGAGCTACCCGGCCCACATATCATAAATGTACTGAGGCCTTAATGTAAAGTACTCGTTATTCTTGTCATATTTTAATGAAAGTCGAATTTTCTTGGCAGACAACGAAAAATAAACGTAAAATCCATCCAGTTGAAGTGGAGGTTTTCCTAGGGGACGGACAGACACACAGAGGGACGTACGGAGGGACGGATAGACGGACATGACGAAGCTAATAGTCGCTTTTTGTAATTGTGCGAACACGCCTAATAATCCACTATTCTCCTACAGATTTCACCTACTGTTCGTTGTAACGGAAGAACACTTTAACACGATCTCTTCTGTGAGGTACGAACTGAGCGTTTATAAATAACCTACATTGACTGTGTATTTTAAATGTTCAAATATATGTATATGAGATTTTCCGCCCGTTCAGACCGGCCCTGGGGCCCACTCAGCCTCCTGTAAAATGGGTACCTGCTCTTTCCTGGGGGTAAATTGCGGCCTGGGCGTGCTGCTGACCACTCACCTCCTTCTAGTGCCGTGGACAAGAAAGAGTAGAGCTATACCTCTACCCACCCTCAGGGCCACACCGGGCTTGTAAACGGATCACTTTACTTTTACCTTTATATATATATATATGTATATTTATATATATTTTTAAATTATCTTGATGAATTTAAATTCAACGGACGGCGGTTACGTACACAAACAGCATGACATTTTGGTCTTTGTAACGGAAACGAACTGTGGACCTGTGAAGTAGAAACGGAGTTTTGAAGTATGATTTATTTGACTGTAAGTTGTCGAATGGTTTTAATATATTTCAGTAATATATCCCTTTTATTGTATACATCTGTTCTAATTACGTACATGAATATATGTAAAGTTTGATGAAGTTGAAGAATAATTGACCAACTTGATATCACTATTTATTAAGTTTTATTTAACTTCTTCTATGCTCAACATGTTTCGGACATTAATACATCCATCATCAGGAGCCTGCTTCTTTTCTATTGTATCACCACATTGGTCGTGTGTTCTTGTTTCGATGTGTGTTGGAGTTTCGGTGTGGCTGTGGCGAAACCCCATGGAAAGAAGCCACTTAGAAGAACTAGGCGTTGTTGTAAGAAAAATAATATTAAATTTCTTTAAAGAAATGGGGTGGAGGCATGGGCTGGATTGATCTGCCTCAGGATCGGGACAAGTGGAGCCCTGATGTTTATGTGGGAATGAAATTTCAGGTATATTAAAATGCAGCAACTCTCTTGACTAGCTGAGTACCTGTTAGCTTCTCAAGAACTCTGTTCTATGGAGTTAAGTTAAGCTAAAAATTTTGTGTGTACCCCACAGGAATCGCAGAGTTCCTTTAGTACAAACGTGTGGGTTAATGCAGTACATAGACGTACCAACTGTTTGCTGTAAGGCTTAAATACCACACTTACAGTATGGTGTTGTTAGAAACCTACGTATTTTAAGAAGTAAAGGTAAAATAGTCCAATTACAGGCCCGAGGTCCCCAGAGGGTTCCAGGAAGTTAAGGTTCCCAGAATATTTGACAATGGCCGAGGATTGTGGTAAGGTTGTCACCCTTACGCACCGACCGCTTTTTACCCCGAGGAAATACTCCTGGTACTCATTTCTGTTAGAGGCTGAGTCGACCCATGGACCATAGTGCGTTCGGAAGGATTATGTCAATGAAAAATTCCAATGACACCATCTGGAATCGAACCAGCGACCTTCCAATTTGTAGAACAGCACCTTAACCACTGTGCTACCGCGGTCCCCATTTTAAGAAGTAAAGTAGATAGAATAAAGTAAGGTGAATTCTTGATTAACAGAGAATAATTCGGTGTGATATGCGTGGAAGTAGGTCATTTGCATGGCTCGTAGCAATGTAATGTACAAGGAGTCGAGCTTAATCATGTCATGACCTTCCCCAACAGCTGTTTTGCGATATAATGTCAATTTATGGGAAAGACTGAGTGATGTTGATTATGCCATGACAAAATGGAATAAATTTGCATTAGCGTTATATAAATATCCTGAGATCTGAACATTTACGCGGAGTACTGTTTGATATTTGTATACTGCATGTCTTTTTTTTCTATTGTTGGTAAGACTGTACGTTGGATATTTATTAACGTATATTGAAATACCTTAAGAAGTAGCCGCTCTTCTTTTTACGTAACAAATGTAGGCGATACGTAAAGACTTGCAATTATCATCACTGATCTGACTGACTTTAACTGCATGCAATATTTCAGTCTGGAAAACATAAAAGGACCTGACGAAACAGGATTATAATAAAATGGTTCTTAAAATTGGATGTAAGAGTTTACACTGAGTTAGGCTGTTTATGGGTACAGTCTAGCAGTTGCAGCCCCTCGTAAATGTAATGTAACCATTTGTTATTTAACAAGTCGGTGAAATTCTAGAAAATCTACGTGGCCATAAATTTCTCAAAGTATTATTTTAATATATGAAGTCAGTTAAACTGTCGCTAATACAGAATAAAAGTGATTACTTTTGAAATATCCTTCCTCTGGGTTTTCTTGAAGGGAGAGCTTGAGATGTGCGTCATATAAAATTAAAGGTACAGGCACTGAGGCTCTATACAGGTTTTACGGCCCTTAGGGGAATAGAGGTTTTGCTTTACTCTTTCTTGTCCACTTCACTAGAAGGGGGTGAGTGGTCAGCAGCACGCGCCGGCCGCAATTTACCCCCGAGAAAGACCCGGTACCCATTTTACAAGAGGCTAGGTGGGCCCCAGCGCCGGTACGGACGGGTGCGGAAAATCTGGCCCTCTCACCGGAATTCGACCCCCGGACCGTCCAACCCGTAGCCAGTCGCTATACCAACTACTCTACCCGGCCCACGTGTATATCGTATGCATTGCTTCAATTTCATCACAAAATTATTTTGATGTATTGTACATTTTGAGTAAATATTACAATGTAATGTGAAGTTGGCCAAGATTAGGTAATAAAAATATTGTATGTCTATATTCAATTCAAATTTATATAGGATTCCGGAAAGCTACTAGAATTTCATAATTTACCGCCTTGCAGAAGAGTTTGATAACACAAGACTTTAATAAAATCGTCACGCCTTCAATGTCAAAGCCATGTGTCAGTCAAGTGTCAAGATAGAATCTGAGATATCAGGCAAACAGATTACATTGCAATGGTATTCCCTATACATTACTGACAATAGCAGCAGTGAGATGTAATGACCTCAACTACCGGCACGTAGCTAATTTGTCACACATCAGTGAAGCTGGGAGGACCACCTGACTAGCTCAAAGTGCAGGCGAAAATATGACACAAAACGTTCTTCAAGTATATGAAGGAATATTTGTGGAAACTGAACACAATAATTATATCACCGTAAAATTGTAGAATGTGGAGCGTTTGACAGGGTTTCTAAATGAATCCTAAACTGAAACAGATGAAAATAAACGAATTACGAGCAACACCATTAGGAGCGTTTTAGTAAAATCATGAGATAATATTTTTTGTAATTTGTCTATAGGGTAATTTTAATTTAGAGTGAGCGAGAAATTAAACTAACTTACTAAGTCCTGTTTATTATCGTTGTACTTCAGTAAAATGAAGAAATAATGAACTTCACTACGATACATACGTATCTGAAACAGATGCATGTCTCAAGCTTCCTTTTCATGGTCGTCATTACCCAAAAAACTGAAATTAATTTGATGTTTGTGTGACCGTGCATCATTGATACAATAATATAAACAGCGAAATAGATGCAACAATGACAGTTTATTGGTAACTTAAATCAGCTCAACATGTTTCGGGCGATAGTTTCGCCCATCCTCAGGAGCACTAGGCTGTGTTTACAGCTTGTGATAAAACGCAGGCAGCATCGTCGGTGCGTTTTACCACAAGCTGTAAACACAGCCTAGTGCTCCTGAGGATGGGCGAAACTATCGCCCGAAACATGTTGAGCTGATTGAAGTTATCAATAAACTGTCATTGTTGCATCTATTTGACTGTTTATAAAACTGGAACCAATAAAAAATAAAGAAGAATCTGTAAATCCTTCGTCTCTTCGGAGAATCGACGCTGTTGATACTAGAAATCACGTCAAAGACTTTCCCGCTTGAAGAAAGCTGATAGCTTTTCCTTTATTCAGTTCTTTAGTTTCTTGGGCTGTGAAAATTGAAGGAAAAAATCGGAAAATTCCTGTCTTGAGAATTATTCCTTCAAAACGTAATCGGTTCTGCTAAAATCGACCAACGCACGGAATGTGTTCATTTTTCGCGTTAAAATTGCAAATTTTTAGTTGCACAAAAACAATTGAGGGGAGTGTATGTAAATGTAGAGCAAGATGTCTTTCAGTGCCACATTAAATCATATGTTAAGTCTGAAAAAACAGAAGTGACAGAAGTTAAGAACGAGGATTTAAAAATCATAATTATTTCTGGTATCAAATTAAACACTTCCGTAAATATTAAGAACGAAATTCAGGGGATATACAGAAAATTATGATGAAGAAGCCTACTGCATTACCAACAGAATTTCTTTCGTTACAACACTAAAAATCTCCTCCAAGAGCTACCGTCCTCTACAAGCTTTTCCCAATACCCGTCATTTAAATACCTTTTTCAACCAAAGTATTTCGGGTTTATCTCAACTCTCTATTTAACCTAACTTTAACTGAATTAACACAGATTTGCCCTGAAATCATTGAACCTTTCACAAAAACGTACATATAGTATGTTGTAACTTTCTTTATTGTTTACTGACTTTACAAATGTTGTACCCGCGTAGAACCGGATTAAATAAGTCTAAATAACGTACTCAAGTAAGGCAGAAAGTTGTTACCAGTATTGCGTGCCGGTAATGTAATGTCTTCGGGTAACCGACCTTTTCCCAAAGCTGTACATTATTGTTACCTAAATTAAAGGGTTTCGAAAATTCTGTAATTATTTAATTTGTGTTACATAGGAAATAACAAATGATTTGCTCTCAAATGTAATAAAGATTTCAACATGCACATTATTACAAAAATCTCAGACAGCTTGAAAATTACAAAACCATATTCGGCTCCATGTTTATGAACTGGACTAAACTCTACAGGTTTTTGCAAATAATAAAAATAAATAAAATAAAAAAAAAGAACAAAAAGGCGGGAGGGCAAATTTGAAAGTCCAGTTACTCATCATTTTCTTACAGATGTCAATATTCATAAGCATTTCCATCCTTCAAAACAGCAGTCTGTAACAGTGGGAACAAGTCAATTAACGGACTGTTCAGTGCATTTTAATAAGGTGTCCGTGGCATTGACCAGGAGAAAAATTCCTAAGGTCAAAAGCCGAATATAAAACCACGTTACAGTTCAGTGACTTCACTTGTTACTCAGTCACAGAATAATCCTTTACTGTTTTAGAACCTGTTCCTGACTTGAATGTCTTGCTGAAAATTTTCAGCATCAAGATACCAAACGTATATTACTCTTGACAACAAGGCCATTAATTTCACGGGTTTAGATGTCAGTTAATTTGTCCCCTACTTCACATGGCATGGAGTTAGCTCGGAATGATCATCCTACACATTTATCTTCAATATTAACTAAATGAACACATCTATCACTGTCTTAATTGAGTAGCTGATGGTTACTAAGATGGCTAGGAAATTCCTACCCTGTAAAACAACCAGTTAATATACTAGCACTTTCAAAAAAATCCAGGCACTTAGAATATTTAAAACAGTCCACAATCTCATGTTTTATTCCTTTGACATTATGCCTAATATTGTGCTGCCGTCTCTGCGTGGGTCTTACAGATAACTTATTAATTCAAATTTAAGTCGTAATTTTTACACATTTTTCAGAAATGAAAATTAGGACGCGTCTTAAATTCTAGATATTATTTTTGACTCTTACAAGTCTCGAAAACATAATTTTCCTTGAAGAACAAATAGCATTGCTAAAAGAATATTAAATTTTAGAGAGAGTAAGGTGCATCTGTTTTTCAGTTATTCCTGAAAGTATCTTTTTCAAAGTGGGGTGGGTCTTAAAGCGAGTTTTATGTTCGAAGTATTATGTTATTAGGTCTCCAAACTTCATCACTTCATCCGGCTAAACATCTGTAGGAACATTTCACCTAGGCCGGGTAGCTGAGTAGGTATAGCGACTGGCTACGGGCTGGACGGTCCGGGGATCGTATTCCGGTGGAGGTGAGATTTTCCGCACCTGTCCAGACCGACCCTGGGGCCCAACCAGCCTCCTGTACAATGGGTACCGGGTCTTTCCCGGGAGTAGAAGCGACCGGGACGTGGGGCTGAACCCCCCCCATCCCCATCTAGTGCCGAGGTCCTAGAAAGAGTAGAGCTATACCTCTACTCACTCTAAGGGCCTTCGTGGCCTGTAAAAAATGTGAAACTACCTACATTTCGCCTAGTAAGCCGGCTACCTTTATCTTCCTCTGCACAGCCCTTCATTAATTACATTTTGTCTCAAAACTCAGTAAAATGTCGTGTAAAAAACAAGAACTAAAATTCGGTAAGCCAATATAAATTATGAGGATCATTTTGACTACCATATTCTTCAACCTTACGGGCACAAATTCTGCACCTTCACTTTTTCTCAAGACTCTCAATTTATAATGATACATTAGGGTAAGAAGAAACTCAAGCTTTTGTCATATCAAGTTCTTTCAATGTACTTCAACCTACTTCCACACTCAATTAAGTTACAGTACATACGGTCGCATTTTATATAACTTTATGGAACAGATCCCTTCCTGAGAACCTAACAAGTCCGCAGCTGGTCAAGAAATTTCCAGCGTTTTATGGAATCCGAAAGTTCATTACCTCATCCACAATCGCCCGCCACCCGTTCCTATCCTGAAGCATAGCAATCTAGCCCATGCCTCCCCATCCGACTTCTTGAAGATCAATTTTAATATTATCCTACCATCTAAGCCTAGGTCTTCCTATTGGTCTCTTTCCATCAGGTATCCACACTAAAATTCTGTATGAAGCTGTTCTGTTTCTACACGCTTCTCATGCCCAGTCCCTTTTCATTTTCCTGCATTTGATCCCACAAATATTTGGGATGGACTACAAGTTTTAAAGCTCCTCCTTTCATAGTCTTCTCCACTTTTTACGTAACAATATATTTATTGTCTCATTCAAAGATCAACCTGTTTTTCAGTTCTCTACCTTTAGCGGATGAGTTAATGCATTACCATAACACACCTTTTAGAAATAGCGCTATGCAATGCATTAAAAGGTTATAAAACAAAAGCTTAAAACTGGACCATTTGCAATGTTTATCCTGCAATGTAATACGGGTTTACAGTTGGAAAATTGTTGAAAGTTTAACCCGAATGGAGAGAATTCTGATGTCCAGCACGTTACGGCAACTGATTAAGTTAGAGGAGATTTTCGTTCATTGTTACTGGAAACCAGCTTCATGAATATGGCAAGCAGCATGAATGAAGTGAGTAGATTCACAGCAAGAGAAATCCAACATTTAACCCTTTAAAAGCCAAGTTAAATCCCATCTGCCATTTTCTGGCAATATCAGGAGCTCACAATATTCTCCGAGTTAACAGGTTAAGGGCTGAAACGAAAACTTAATGTTGTTCTGTTCTTACAGGTGCTGGCAGCAGTGTCGTTGTCAGCAGCAGCACGCACTGTGAGGACGAGGCGACAATGGCGTAGGGGTGAAGATGACAAGCAGGTTATAGTTAACATTGAAAATGAGGAGAAGACACAGTATCTGGAGCAGAATTTCAACTCAAGTAAGATACAAATTAAGATAAATGTAATAATCATTGTTAAAGGTTATTAAGCCGAGATGATTTCAAAGGGCTTGCAATTTTCAGCCGGATTTTCAGCCAAGAGATCTGTCTATAAATTAACAAACTATGAATGGTTGCTAATTATTTTAAGCCATTTGTCAATTAAGTTTTCCCCTGCCAGCACGTTAATTATTAAACCAAGTTATTATCATAGAAGTGTAGAGTTCTTGAGTCTGCTGAATGTGGCTGGCTCATAATGGATTTAGTGGGGCAACAAAGTAAATAGAGGACTTTTTCTATGAATGTAGAAACTGTACAAAGATTACTTACTACAACGAAATGAAATAATGAATATCAGGTGTCCATTAAGCAATCAATAAGTTATGAGATACAGATGAATACCAAGTCTATATATTTGCAAATAAAAGTTTACATTTGGAACTTTAGAAACTGGCTTAACAAGTTGGTACACTTTTCTTAGCAAATTTTTGAATCACAGTGGCTGTTTATTCAACAACGTTATTCTCAAATAAGTAACAAGCTGCAGATGTGCAAGTACGAAATTTTTTTAATTCTTACAGCGATTTTGATGAAGATTCGGGTCTTCCGTGACGTTATTCCGCGTCGACTGGTAAATAAGACTGTGGATCAGAAAATAAGATTACATGATGTATAATTCTACAACTACGAACCCACAGTAATTGTAACTATATCATTGAAATTCGTTGCCAAGCAACTGTCAGAATTTTCCAGTGCTGAAGCAGAAACATGGAGGCTCTAAATTTGATGTTTGTGTAACCGCGCATCACTGATACAATGATATAAACACCAACTAGATGTAATAATAATAATAATAATAAATTATTATTATTATTATTATTATTGCATCTGGTTGGTGTTTATATCATTGTATGGAGGCTTTAAACTTACTGATAATTTCGACTGAGGAACTATTGTGAAAAGGTGGCAGATAACACAGCACAGGGACATATACCAACAAGGAATAGAAAGGCTCATTCCAAGATATGATAAGTATAATAATATTGGTAGGGCTTATGTGGAAAAACAGTGGGAGGGCAGTATGATTCAATGTGAAGTGCTGTTATTAGAGCTGACAGCAGAGATCTCAAAAAGCACCGTGACACTCTTTTGTGATGGAACCTCATAGCTACCGATGTTTCGAACAAGGAAAAAATTCACTCCAAGAATCCAACTGAGTGGTAAGCATTCGCATTTACCAGCCGACATGGAGCCATATCCCAAAGTCTCGAATCTTCGTAAGCCTGTTTCTCCACTTCGCCATGTACCTTCATAGCCCGACGATTTAATCTGCCACAGGACAACTTTCCTTTTTCCATTTACCAGAAAATTAATCCAGGTTCTGTACCCGCACAGGTTCTTACGAGTTTGGCTACGAAGTGGGTCCAGACGGTCAGTTCCATCACGAGAACCGTGGACCTGACGGTGTGGTATATGGCTGCTATGGGTACATAGACCCGACCGGAAAGCCTCGGGTCACCCATTACGTATCTGACGGCTGGGGTTACCGAGTCGTGAAGCGCGGAGAACCAGTGGAGCTCTTCCTTCATCCACACAACCCTCAGGATGTTGAGGGTGGTGGCGGTGGTGGTGAGGGTGACGGGTAAGGTGGTGCTGCTTTTAAAGTTTAACTCTTTAAAGACGAAGCGCAGACCGCTTTATTTAAAGACCTAGTCCGTACCGCGCTGTAAACACTTCTCATCTCGGTTATAAAAACCAATCAGTTTATGCTGTAAGTGGCACAAGTCGCTGTTTGTTCACAGATAAACACAAAACACATAAATATAGTGTGGACAGAATGTTATTTCTTAAGTTTTAAACCTGTTGGTACGCGCAACCAGTAGGCTTTAAATGGTTAATGTGCCTACAGTATTCGAAGTCAAATGCATTTGGTTATTTAGATAGTTAAACTGAATTTAGTTATTCTAACAGGTCAGTAGTGTCGTAAAGAGAAAGGGAAATAAATAGTTTGGCTGAATAATATTATAATTAATGCTGATCCCAACAGCCGCGCCGTCTAATTCGTAGGTCTGCGACCGCTCGCCTGCTGAGATCGTGGGTTCGAATCCCGCCGGGAGCATGGATGTTTGTATGTTATGAGTGTTGTGTGTTTTCAGGTAGAGGTCTCTGCGACGAGCTGATCACTCCTCCAGAGGATTCCTACCGACTGTGGTGTGTCGTTGTGTGTGATCTAGAACCCTCGTGAATGGGGAGGCCATGGCCCGCGTTGGGCCGCAGCGCCACGGGAAAATATATAAAATAAATAATAACACTAAAATAATTGTTCAAAATACTTCCCAGTATAAACAAATTCATGACCATGCATTAAGCTGATTCGATGTGGCAATGAAACGCACTAATATAAAAGTCTGAGCGCACCTTATATTATATTTTGTACATAGTATGCCTCTTACACACTTGTGGTAGCTCAGAGGTGTGTATCGCAAAGGATATATTACAAAACTTTTTTAACCAATGCACGCATGTAAGATACTAAGTTTTAAAATCTGTTTTTAACATATACTTTAAAATATAAAACATACATAAAATTTTTGTGGTAAATTTAATGTAGGCATTATGTATTATGTTACTTGGTACGTATCATACTGACAACCGTTTCATCTATATGCCACTGTATATAATTTTTTCTACAATAGCAATGATAACCTCACACCACACACGCACGCACACACACACACACACATTTCACCACAAAAATTTTATCTTATTTCTATATAACTTATATTAATCCATAATTTTTAATATTTAGTGTCTTATAATCGTGATTTAGTTCAAAAAACTTTGTGATATACAGTCTCTAATTCACTTCCCTGAGGATACCCACTAGTATAGCCGAAACATTTAGGAGGTATACGACATATATATATATATATATGTCGTATACCCATCCGTAGATGGCGCCACAGCCCCTTCCGGGCCTTGGCCTCCCTCACAAGACGCCTCCATTCATCCCTATTTCCATTTCTTCTCCTCCACCCTCTTATCCCCAGCAGTTGTAATGCATCCCTATGGACCACATCCGCCCATCTGTTTCTTGGTCGAACATTCCATGTGCCAAAAATTAATTCCTTTTCCTTGCAGCCAGGTCGTCGTCTATTTGTTAAACCCGTCCGAGACATCTCTGAAATTTCCTGAACGCAAATTCCTTTCCCGAGTGGGGGGGGGGGGAGGGCCGTCATCCCCACGCCCAACCTCCAACCTGGAGGACCAGGGTGTCCCTTTTTGTCTGGGTCATCACTTTTGACATGTCCGACTTGGGTGACCCTGCCAGTAGCTATGATACCACCGGCTTAGATCTGGGATCATTTGACCACACAAGTCCCACCTCTACGTCAAAGTAGGGACTCCTTCGCGGGAGGATATACATATATAATTTATATATATATATAAAACATACTAAAAGATATTATTAAAATTTATATGCATTTGCTTGTTTCATCACCATATCAACTTCCCAATAATTTGGAAGCTAAAGTGACTCAATAAAGAATAATAAAGCTACCAGTGTTTAGTTACTTATCCAGTTAGGAATATAATATGTGATTACGCTAATTTAATTGTTTTATACAGAAACATTTTTACGAAATTAATTACACTGACCTGTGTTGCGTAACAAGACACTATTTGAACAGAAGAACACACTAGAACCAGAATAAATAAGACAAGCACATTGCCCAACGTGTCGGCTTTCCTCATTTTACGCTTCAAATAATAATGTTCTGTCTTTCTTAGTCTGACCTCTTCTACCTACTCAGTGTAGGTGTAAATGGTTTTTGTTGCACCTGGTTACACTCGGTGATACACACACACACACACGATTCATCTGGACGAGTGATAGGCTCGTCGCAGCGACCTGTACTTGACAACACACAACACTGATAAAGAGACAGACACAATGCCCCCGGCGGGTTTCGAACCAGCAATCACAGCAAGCGAGCGGCCGCAGACCCACGCCTTAGATCGTGCGGTCACTGGGATCGGTTCTGTAAACTATATTCTGCTTAGTATTTAGAGCTAACAATTTCCAGAATTTGTAAAGGAAAAAGTGGATTGTGTTTGTGTCTGCATTGGCTGCAGTAAATGTATAAACGATTGGCATGTTTCAGGGACACTTCACATCATCACCATCATCATGGTGTTGTGACTCCATGGAAGGACCTGTATTTCCCTAAGGGTTGTGGTGGCCCTGGACCGGGAACAGGAGCGGCTAGTGGACCCGGCGGTGTCATTGGTGGCCACCCTGGAACTCCAGGTAACACCACGTGTGCTCCTTAAGTGTCAAAGTTCCGGATTTGACTCGTATTCATATGTCCACAACTCAACTTCATACCTTTCTTCAATATTTCTTTTCCACGAAATAAAATCCGTTGTTTTGAGTCTATTTAGGTTACTAGCCACAAGTACTCGCATGACGCAGTTAATCATCGGCCATTAACAGCGGCAGTGCAGGTTCGATCCCAAGCCGCTCCGTATGGGATATGTATTGAATAAAGTGGCAATAGGCCAGGTTTCCCTCCCAGAATTTTGGCGTTCTATTGTTTGTTTCATTCCACCAGTGTTCCATTCTCATATTGCACTAGTCTAACCAAGAAGCTATATAAAGTCAACAATTGACAGCATCATTACTTGACACTAGACAGATTCTCAAATCTAATTTCCGTGAACAAAAGGAGAAACAAAGATGTTGCAGTGCTTGACAGATGTCATGTAGCCCAGACAACAGACTGAAACCTCACGGTCGACCAGCACTTAACCTCCTTTTACGGCTAGATTGGGGTGTATGTACTTGTATAACACAACTACATGATGGTAGAGATATGTATAGAATTATTACATAAAGAACTACTACATGTTTCGGCCCTTTACATTGGCCATTATCAGGTTGAGAAATGAAAAAACTTAGTAAGCAGCTATACTCGATTTTTGTGGGTTGTGTACAGTGGGGAGGTAAGAGATGAAGTTGTTCTTTATGTAATAAACTCTATACATATCTCTACCATCATACAGTTGTGTTAGACAAGTACATACACTCCAGTCTAGCTTAATTATAAACACAACGGTGATGACGAACCTTATGACTCCTTTTACGGTATTTAGCCTGCTTTGTATTACAGTGGTTTATGTTTCAGGTATCGGCTCGCAGACCGAATATCCTGGCCCATATTTTCAATATATTTCTCAGTTCCTCTAGGCATTTGCTTATATAGTAAATCGAGTGAAGTCACAACCTCTTCCGTGGATATCCTTTCTAATTGATACCTCACCAAACCAGTAATTCGTCACTACGTTCCTTTCCATGGCGCAACAGCCCTCAGTGGGCCAGGGCCTCCTCAGTTTCAAGACTTCACCATCCCACTGACAAACCACAATCGGTAGAAGCCCTCTGGACGAGCGATCAGCCCGACGAAGATACCTTTACCTGACAGATTATGACACTCATAAGAGACAGAAATGCATTCCTTCCGGCGGAATTCGAACTCGCAATCCTAATAACCGAGCGGCCGCAGACCCACGCTTTAGACCGCGCGGCCACTGGGATCGGCAATGCGTCGCTATGCTTTCCGAATTAAACAAACAATGACTAGATAAGTAATTAAGTACTGTTATTATTAGTATTATTGCTGTAATTCTCATTACTCAGATTACTTTTTTTTTTGTTATAGAGGTAGAAATAAGGACTGAATTAAAAGCTGGTTTCAGGTTTTATATACCTGTTCATATGAACATACCAAGTCAAATTTCGTCTCATTATCGCTTTACATTCGGACTGTCCTAGTGTCTAAAATACACTTAACACCAGTTATGTTCGGGAAATATATCGACAAATATTTGAAAGCTTTAGAGTTTGCAGAGTGAGCTCCCTTAATATGTAGGAGATCCAACGTACACTAGAGTAGGTTAACTTGCCTAACATTCAGGCTGACTCCTCTGCAGCCACAGGTCAGCAAGAGTTGCTGCGGAAAGTACAAGAAGAGTCTCCCGCTGGAGGCTCCAAACTATTGTCTTTAAAAAATTATGTTATTGAGATAATGACTTGAAAATTTACATACACATACCGGGAACGATACAAAACAGGACATACTCATAATCGATGTTGAAACTGGTCTCCTTTCACATCCAAGCACATTTGAATGCGTTTCTCCAAATTACGGAATACTTTTCCCAAAGTGTCGACGTTGACGACTTGAATCTCTTGGCGTATAGCGTCTTTGAGTTGTTCGATTGTGCGGGGTGTATTTTTTACACTTTGCCCTTCAGTAAGCCCTAAAGAAAGAAGTCGGCAGACGTTAGATCGGCTTCCCCTTGTCTCTAATTTTTTAACCAATTTCTGGATGGAACACTTCGATGGTGCACGTCTTTCACCAGATTCCGTTCGAAATGCCGTCTGGCATGCTTTAAATAAACCTGTTTGCTAGTATTTACGAACGAGAACCCCGCGCTGTTCGACTGCATACATAGACAATCGTTTGGGGCCTCTAGCGAGAGACTCACCCTGTATAATACGAATATAAGTTAACACTCGGATGCCTTATGTCGTTTTCCGGCAGACTGATATAACACGTATTGCGGAGCAGTCATTGCTTAAGTAACTGAGTAATTAATTCAATTATTCTGCTCATACAATTGACCAGAATACAAACACACATAAATGCTAATCTCTCTGAAATTTTGATTGGAAAACATAGCAGATGATATGACGAAATGCGTGCGGAAACTGCTACTGCGTTGGCATAACTTCGAAAAGTCACTATTAGCTTCTTTGTGTCTGTGTGTGTCTGTCTGTCCGTCACCATGGAACAACTCGGCTCCTAAAATACGGATTTTAATGGAATCTGGTATTTGAGTATAACAGTAAATGTACACACAACAAAATACCTGAAATGTTCCAGGAGACAAGACCAATTAAGAGCCATAAATATTGAAAACAAAGAAATTGAACAAGTTAGATCATTTAAATATCTTGGGTCAACAGTAAATACGCACAATAAAATAGAAGAGGAAATAAAGGAAAGAAATGCTCTAGGAAATGAAGCCTTCTTTGCAAATAAAAAATATTTCAAAGCAAGCTTATATCTGAAAATGCAAACCTGAAATTATACTTCTCAGTAATTAGACCATTAGTCACATATGCATGTGAAACATGGATATTAAAAGAAACAATAACCAACAGACTAATGGTTTTTGAAAGGAAAATATTTGGCCCAACCTATGAAAATGGACCCTGGAGAATAAAAACTAACGAGGAATTGGATAAACTAATAAAATATGAGAATATAATAAACTTCAGCAGAGCGCAAAAGCTAGGATGGTATGGTCATATTGAAATAAAACAAGATACTATAATGGTCAAAGCAGTACACTCCTAGAAACCCATTTCAAAGAGACCAAAGGGAAGACCAAAGATACGTTGGGATGTTGATGTTAAAAAAGATACACAGAGGCTAAAACTGCCAAATTGGAAGACCTTTGTCCAGGATAGTAGAAGATGGAAGGAAGTGGTTGGGAAGGCCAAAACTCTGCACTAAGAGTTGTAGAGCCGTACTAAGAAGAAGAAGGTATTTGAGTACCTTTCGAAAATCTGTCACAAAACTTCAAATTTTATTACGAAAATACTAAAGGACACTTTACATAAAGACCCATGCACTTTTATGATAATACGTAGCTAAGTTCTTCTTAAAATGAAAAACGTTTCAGAAAAAATTTCTAGAGAATTTCAAAACACAATTTTATTGTCAATAACTTCCGTAAATCGAGCTGTCTGAGATATGTGGAAGAATATGGTACAGCCAGACAGCCCACAGATGGCAATAGAAGAGGACGCATGCGCTTTGCGCGCTGGATAACTAAAGCTACAGGCACACACCCAGAATATGTAACACTTATTGCTTTCCCACAACAAAAGTGGTTACACGAACGCGCTTCAGTGACACGTTTATATATATATATATATATATATATATATATATATATATATATTTTTTTTTTTTTTGTGAATTATAATAGCTCAATATACAAAATAAATAAAATAGCAAAGATATGTAATATCTATATTATATAAAAA
>Ga0123352_10002697_pt1 | contig 25040 bp, 10 predicted proteins | sample TergutLab28metaG_FD_89700 | JGI IMG/M metagenome (GOLD analysis project Ga0123352, IMG submission 89700) | Labiotermes labralis P1 segment gut microbial communities from Petit-Saut dam, French Guiana - Lab288 P1 | ecosystem: Host-associated > Arthropoda: Insects > Digestive system > Gut ...
GATAAAAACGCCGTTCATGTACACACACACACACACACACACACACACACACACATATATATATACACGCACACACACACACACACACACACACATATGTATCAAAACCCTTCATTACAAGAAATTATTTCTTTGAGAATAAGCTTGTATTTAAACATGCAGTCCGTACCGCGCAGTGAACACACTCCATCTCGGTTATACAAACCGGAACCCATAGAAATAGCGCCTTTCTCACCTCTCCCCGATGTTTCTGTTACGAACAGCGACACGAACGGCCAGCAACATCGTCTTGAACGCTAAACGTACCGTTACACAGAGCAAACACGCACAGCCGGAGGGCTGATTTTGTTGCCACTGATACCGACCAAGACAGGAGTTGTGAAATCTTGAGGTAAACAGATATATTCTGAAATACGTTAATTTATTTTATGATCGTAGGAGGATTTGGAATTGGCTTTGAAAACGTGAATATTTTGTTGGTTTGTAACAGGAAATGTGGGAATAATGTGCAACCTATTTCACAGTCCAGTTAATTTTTTTGAAAAGGTTTGTTATTGATTTCGGCGATGAATATTCGGCATGTGAGTGTCTTTATGTTGTGTGTTTGCCCTAAGTTTGTGTGATCACGTGGTCAAAGTTAGAAGTCTTAATGTCTTTGCTCATTCCGATATTACATGACAAAATAATGTGCCTGCTGTACACATCATAAAATTTACAGCGATTATATCGCTGTTTGTTCTCAGATACACACAAAACACATAAATACACTGAGTGGGCAGAACGTAGAATTGTTGAATGTTAAATTGGCGGTACATATAGTGACCAGTGGGCTTTAAAGTTTAAAATCTGACAATTCCAACCGCAGCCAGTTGCCATTTACCATCCACACCGCAGCACAAAACCTACGCGAGCTCTTAACATCAAATTTAGTGGAAGTACAGCACCAGCCTGCCATCTATCGGCTTAGGCCTATATTAACGCACAGTCCCAAGTGCAAAGTAACCTTAATGAGACAATCATACACAGCGCAGTGCACCGATCCGCGCACTTTAATCTTTTAAATGCAGTGGTAACTATGTGTACCACCCAGTTTAACATTAATACCTGTACATTTTGTCACTCAGTGTATTTACGTGTTTGTTGTGAGCTTCTTCACAATAAACAGCTACTGTTTAGCTAATCAGCATTATGGCAGTGGCCTTAACACAAAGCAAATCTGATTAGCTGACATACAAACACCTGCAAATTCACTGGACTCAAATGACAGTGCGTTTAATGTTTAACGCGTGGGTACTTGGTTAGACAGCTTGAATGGGAGACTGATAAAAATTAAACAGCAGGAATGGGGCGACGTGGAGTCGATAGATATGGCATTGGGTAGGGAGAAGTGGGATTTTGTGAACACGGTGCTGAAATCGGGGTGCATTAAACTCCGGAAATTCCTTTAAGACCTGAGAAAATATCAGCTTCTTCAGAAGACCCCGATGCATGTAGTCAGTTCAAGTATTGCACATGACGATGGAGCTGAACTTCCGGCGGCCGCTTCTGCAAATATTACGATATGAAATCGAGAAATTGCCCCATTATTACGGACTGCAGCTTGCTTGAAAGCCGTTTTGGTTGGACGTGCTCGGAGAAAGCAGGACGTTGCAGATATGAGATAAAAGTTTCTCGCTCTGACGCTGTGAGACGCCTATAAGTGTATCGCTTGTAATTACAAACGACAAGACAGGCAATATAAATATATACAGCGGAACGTTGCGGCGCCTTGGCGTCCCCTTTTTACCTCATTGGTTACTGTAAAGGCCTGATACCATTTCACTCGAACAGAGCGTCTTTATGACAATGTAATATCTCCGGCAGCAATAAAACTACGCAAGTCTTCATACAATGTGTCCGAAATTTTGGCCCGGTTTTAATCAAATACGAATTTTACCGACAGATTTTCGTGAAAGTCGCTGTATAAGATTTTAGGTAAATTCGTGTAGTTGAAGCCGCGTTGTTGCATGTGGAGAGACGGACGGACGGACAGACAGACATAGAGTCTGATGGAAATGACGGAGACAATAGGCGCTTTGAGTGGCTGTGCGAAAGTGCCCAAAAATTTATAAAATTTCGTGGTTGTAGGGCCGGAACTGTGTCCTGTTTCCACGTAGCATATCTGTGCTGATTCTGGGACAGAAACATTAATACAGACGTTCGAGTTGGTAATTTTGACACCAGCCGTTAGAAGTAAAAGGAGGCTCTAAATGCGCAGTAAGAACGAGCAACTTGCCATGACATTTCGCAGTGGAAACTTGCTTTATAAATATGCATTCTAGCAACATTATTTAACGAATGCAACTAAAATAAACTGGTATGAACCGTAGTCGTTATTTGTTTTTGATTTTGTAAGAACTACAAAGAAGGTATGTTACTATTCTTATGCTAAGGGTAACATACCCTTAGCATAAGTGTAGTAACCCACTTGACATGTGTACATAAACAACTAAAGAAAAATCCACTTGTAACAGCCCTAGGTCATGGTACCCACTACTGAAACAACGACATCTCGTCCCCCCCAACCAATCCCCAGATAAACACCCCACACATCTTTTATAGCTGATCTGTAAGTTGAATCTCAACCTGAAGATGGTCCACATATAGGGCCGAAACATGTAGTTGTATTCTTACTGTACTACTAGGTAAAATATAGTTGTGTTCGACTGTACGTGTAATAAACAAAATTCTTTGTTATTGAACCAACACAATGGGGATGACGCGCCTCAAGATTGTAAGAACTACAGTGAGACCGTCGTAATTTAAAGTTGTGTTCTAGGCAGGTGGCTAGATATTTCGCTTGTAAACCCAGAAATGCTTTCTATCCTATGGAATAACCAGTCTCACGGTTTCTTTCAGCCCCAGATTTCCAGATCTGGATTAGTAATTATAAACAAGCTACAGCTTTTTATTATGACACTCGAATCACACGAGGCTTGCCATATGCTTTCTTAAATATTTCATTCAATGCTCTAGAGACATTGTACATGATAGAGTGTCGTTACACAAAACAACAGTTACGAGGCAGACTGTATCATAGTACGGCTGACATAGCTTTTAAAGTGTCGGTTATCAAATTTTGCATTTTTCCTAAGCTCTTTTAATTTGCAATATTCAGAAATGTACGTTGCAACACTAATGATGCTCCACATCACTGGAAGAATGCCACCTGAAACCTGCCAACGTGAAAAGTGACCCTTTTTTTAGAAAGTTTGTACTTTATTCTTTGCTAGCATTCGCCTCATTACGGGAAACTGTCGAACTCCTTTCCGATTCCACCCGATTAAGCAAGCAGCAGTAGTCTTCCTGCCCACAGTCGAACCAGTTGCGGTGGTTTATATTAATAGTGCTTTCCTAGTGAATATTAAGAAAACAGGCACTAAAAAGTGTAACAGTGTGTGTTAATTCGCTTGTTGTTATTTGTGAATGCAGAGAACTCACTGGAACACACTTCAATGGTGTAACATGCGTGGAATTAATCGAGTGTGGAACGTCAAGAATCATGCTGTGTGACCGTATAGCGACAGCAATGGCGGTGCTGCTTATCACGAAAGGAAGTTACGGACGAAAGTTGCAGGCTAAAACTCGATCACTAAAAGTGCACTGCCAGCAACGGTAGTAACTTAGCGACGGTATGATAAAGGGAAGCAACCATCTCTGTATGTACCGCTTTATGTGGCTTTAATTACAGCATTATAATGTTAACAAGAAAGGGACTGTTCAAAAAACGAAACATTGTATCAATATGGCGCCTACTCTTAAGGACTGCGCGTTGGAAACTCAACAGAGCGTTATGTGTGTATGTGTGTTCTGTAGTTACATGTTACTGTCGGTATGCAAAAATGTTGGGACAGTTGCACAACCTTGCAACTATGAACATTATACGCACCAGTTTTTTAAACAGACTATATTCCAATCAATATGCGCTATTTACACGCGTTACATGTAAATGCCGACTGGAAACAAAAGAATGCTCGTTTGCTCGTGGCCTTCTTCAGACGCAAAATTTGGCTAAACCCATCGTACTTGCAGATAAGTCGATGCGTAGTTTCTCAGTTTGTGTAAGTGCTGCTGTAAAATATTTAACGAGGTCAGACGGAATTAATCAGTTATGAAGCAATAAATATTAAATGCTGTGAGTGTGTGTCTTTTTGTTCTTGCCTTCGTTATCCGGTAAGCAAATTGCGTCTTTTCTGCGCCCGTCTGGCATTGCCATATTTTTCCACATTATCTCATAAACGGCACGATTTTCGAAAAAAAATGTATTAAACATAAAATGTGTGTTGTGATTCTTTGTACAAAGTTTTACTGAAACATTTCTCATTCTAAGAAGACCTGAGCGAGAGGTAGTAAAATATGTATGTTGGTCTTCATGTGAAGTATCCGTTATTCTTGTAAGATTTTAATGAAATCTGAATTATCTTGACAGATTTTCGAAAAATCCACAAATATCAAATTTTAAAAAATCCGTCAAGTAGAAGCCGAGTTGCTTCATGCGGACTGGCAGACAGGCAGCCAGACGTAACGAAGCTAAGAGTCCCTTCCAGCAATTTTGCCGACTCTGCTAAAAATCATTACATAACAATGAATCATTGTCTATAAGCATATGTCCTACATTCACATGCCTCATATCTGAATCTGTCGTTAGGTGAATCTTCTGATTCTATATCAAAAGTTCTGCATTTACCGACAGACGGTATGTACATGTTTCAATTGATAATATCGATAACCGTCGATTATTTTCGTAAGCAGAATTACTGGGTCGGACCTCGTAACGGAGACCGCGTCGCTCTATTAAATATCATGAAGTGACAGTTTATATGTAATTTAGATATATTTAAGACTTCGAAGTTTAATAAAACAGTTCTTGTCAGATTTTATATATATACATATATAACTGAAAGAAGAGTTTGTGGCTGAAATATCGTGCCTTTTATTTATCTGTATATACATTTATTTAAGGAACAGAAATGCACAGTTGTGTTATTTAACAACGCTGTTAATTGACAAAGTTACCCACTGTCGGTGACAAGTACGGAGAATGGGTGCGATGATAATGACAGGCGCAATGTACAGTTCTGGTGTACCACAAATCACACATGGACTGGCCCGCGACGGAACCCGTTTCACTGCGGTGACAGGTCGGTGACTGACGCCGTGTGGCTTGGCACAGCGACGACGGATTGTCCAATAGATAAATGAGTAACGGCATTCCGAGTGAAACAGTGTGCTTTCGAAGAGTGCTGTGTTATGCCATGGCACTATTAGGACCAAACGTGTATTTATGTGAGCTTTCATGTAAAGTGCGTGTTTTTGTACGACTTTATCCAAACTTGAATATTACTGATACAATTTTTAGAAGTCCCCAAAATATCACGAAAACCCGTCCAGTGGTAGCCTAGAAAAATACAAAGCTGTCCTCTGAATCCTGTTCAGTAGTTTGTTCTTTATTATGTAAATAAGACAGCTGACACTGATGAAGCTACCTTAGCAGCTCCGTCCATCTTACCTGTTCAAGGCCAGTACAGTTAGTGCCAGGTGTGTTACTTGTGCCAAAAAACACACAGCATAAACTTGGTGAGGTGGGTGGGTTCTGCAGTTGAAGTATAAAATATATGAAAATAATGCATATAAATTCATTTTCTACATTACAGAAAGCACACCGCTTCTCCTTTACGAAAATAAGAAGTTAATTCGGCTAATGTGGTCGTCACAGTCAGTACACACACTGATCGTTATGGAAGCCGTCCTGTTGAATTTATTGCTAAGTAAACAGCACTTGTTCAGTCTGACGCAACACAGGTTTATTTTAATTCAGTTTGTTACCTACACATGTGTGCTTGCTACATGTTACGGCATGTACTTCAGCTATCCTCAGGCAAATCAATACAAAAACCGTGCAGTCGTCATGTTATGTAATGTTAAAACATAAAATATAAAATAGTAGGACCCAAATAATTTTTAAAAATTTATATAAAGACTGTTAACAAACTGTGACTATCTGTCTGTCTGTCGCACTACACACACCGTCAGCTATATCCTGGCTCACAATCTGCAAATGGAATTCAAAGAAGAATTTTATATAAAAAAAATACTGTACGTCAGATGACGCCGCGCCAATTGAAATGCACCAAATTATAGAAGAACTTTAACACTAAAGCTTCCTGTAGCACACAAGGACCAAAAGCGAATAAAAGTCTTCGTGTATATATATATATATACATATATATATATTAAAAATTATTTATCTTATACTTTCATATTTAAGTCTGAATATTATAAAAAATAGCAGCAGCAGACAAGGGCCCTTAGATTCTAATTCTGTCTTCCTTTGTAAGGATTTTGTGTTGACATGCCTGAGGATAGCCTGAGTACAGGCCGAAACATGTAGCGCACACGTCGAAGTAAGAAATTAAAATAAACCTGTGCTGTGTTAGGCTGAACAAGTACAGTTCATTAGGTACAGACACTGCGTCTGTGTGTGTGTGCAAAGTTCAGACTGTACTTGCCAGAGAGCTTCAGAAGTCCAGCGACGTTTAGGGAAGTAGGGATTTGTGCTTTGGACAAAACTGACATCACATATAGATTATACAGCCATAGATTTTTGTTATTTAACCTTAAAATAAGCGGTACCCATAGGTACCACTTCTCCTTCAAGGTACAGAGCACTTCTGATATTGCAGCAGTTCTGCCACTGCACACTTCCTGACACACAACGTCACATAAGCTACACCACGCCGGCAGATGTTACCAGCATTAACAGCAACGTGCACTCTTGGTTTCCCTTTAGGGACATATTTATCTTTACTATTTGCTGTTGGTCGTAGTGAGGGTCGCATTTAGTTGCCTCAGTGAATAATGTGCAGAAGGAATCTTTTTGGTTGCTGCAGGTGTGATCTCTTGAGACTTGAGTGTGAATCGGGAAGAAAACGACCGGTGGTCTTGCTGGGTACGAGATTAATCCTTCATACGAATGTACAGGTAGGCGCTTTGTGATTGTGGGGACCATCGTGCGATGCTGTAATGTACTGACTGCCGGCGTGGTGGAAAGAATAACAAAAAAGCAAAGAACGAAACAAACAAACTAAACAAAATTACTTCCATCCATAAGACTGCTAGATAAGCTACCTCTTCCTCAGTTTGTCAATAAATTCCACAAATGTCGTGCAAACCGAATGTTCATAACCGCGTTCACAAGATCAAATACCATGTCCCTTACCAGGGACCAGTTTCATCCAATCTGCGCCTTTTGATCACAATGTAATACTTTAATCTGAACTGAGGACAGAGCTTCCAAACGGCCCCTTTCCTTCAAGTTTCCCAAACCAGAACTTTGCATGCAGCTCTCTGTTCCCCCTTCAGTACCATATGCAGATCTCTGTTCCCCCTTCGGTACCACATGCAGCTCTCTGCTCCCCCTTCAGTACCACGTGCAGCTCTCTGTTCCCCATTTAGTACCACATGCAGCTCTCTGTTCCCCCCTCAGTACCACAAGCAGTTCTTTGTTCCTGCTTCAGTACCAGATGCAGCTCTGTATTCCCCCTTCAGTACCACATGCAGCTCTCTGTTCCCCCTTCAGTACCTCATGCAGCTCACTGTTTCCCCTTCAGTATCACATGCAGCTCCCTGTTCCCCATTCAGTACCAAATGCAGCTCCCTGTTCCGCCTTAAGTACTTATTGCAGCTTTCTCTTCCCCCTTTAGTACCATACGCAGCTTTCTGTTCTCCCTTCAGTGCCATATGCAGCTTTCTGTTCCCCTTTCAGTACCACATGCAGCTGTCTGTTCCCCCTTCAGTACAACATGCAGCTCTCTGTTCCCCCTTCAGTATTATATGCAGCTCTGTCTTCCCCCTTCAGTACCATAGCGCAGGTGTGTGTTCCTCCTTAGGACATATTCAGCTCTCTGTTCCCCTTTCAGTACCACATGCAACTCTCTGTTCCCCCTTCAGTACCACATGCAGCTCTCTTTTCCCCCTTCGGTACCACATACAGCTCTCTGTTCCCCCTTCATTACCAAATGCAGCTGTCTGTTCCCCCTTCAGAACCACATGTAGCTCTCTGTTCCCCTTCTGTGACATATGCAGCTCTCTGTTACCCCTTTAGTACAATATGCAGCTCTCTGTTCCCCCTTCAGCGCCACATGCAGCTCTCTGTTCCCCCTTCAGTGCCATATGCACCTCCCTCTTCTACCTTCAGTACCACATGCAGCCCTCTGTTCCCCCTTCAGTAACACATGGAGCTCTCTGTTTCCCCTTCAGTACCACATTCAACTCTCTGTTCCCCCTTCAGTACCACATGCAGCTGTCTGTTCCCCCTTCAGTACCCCATGCAGCTCTCTGTTACCCCTTCAGCACTCCACGCAGCTCTCTGTTCCCCCTTCAGTACCACATGCAACTATCTTTTCCCCCTTCAACACCCCATGCAGCTCTCTGTTGCCCTTTCAGCACTCCATGCAGCTCTCTGTTACCCCTTTAGTACAACATGCAGCTCTCTGTTCCCCCTTTAGTACCACATGCAGCTCTCTGTTCCCCCTTCAGCATCCCATGCAGCTTTCCGTTCCTCATTCAGCACCATATACAGCTCTCTGTTCCCCCTTCAGTACAACATGTAGCTCTCTGTTCACCTTTCAGTACCACATGCAGCTCTACTTTTCCCTTCAGTACCACATGCAGCTCTCTGTTCCCCCTTCAGCACCCCATGCAACTCTCTGTTCACCCTTCAGTACCACATGCAGCTCTCTTTTCTCCCTTCGTTACCACATTCAGCTCCCTGTTCCCCCTTCATTACAACATGCAGCTCTCCGTTCCCCCTTCAGTACCACATGCAGCTCTCTGTTCCCCCTTCAGTACCACATGCAGCTCTCTGTTCCCTCTTTAGTACTACATGCAGGTCTCTGTTCCCCCTTCAGTACAAAATGCAGCTCTCTGTTCTCCCTTCAGTACCACATACAGCTCTGTTCCCCCTTTAGTACCACATGCATCTCTTTGTTCCCCCTTAATTACCACATGCAGCTCTCTGTTCCCCCTTCAGTACTACATGTAGCTCTGTGGTCCCCCATCAGTATCACATTCTCCACCGTCTCATTTTTAGCCCAAACAGATCTTTTGTAAACTTTCGTCTGGGAAGTAATTATTGAGGGAAATATGGTTTTAAAAATGAAGGAAATGTGTTCGTACCGTGCGGCCATTGGTGCCGCAGTTACGTTCTCCGATACCCACAGAGGCGGAAATGACGTGGAATGAAATATCGTGCTGCGTGTAATTAGGACACAAAATGCAAATAATATTGTAAATAACGCGTGGTAATGCTGCATGCAGTATTAATGGCGTTGTCCTTCAGAATGTTGTTGGTAATGATTAAGTTTGATTTGAAATGCAGCAGTTATATCATGGAAGGCTTGTGAAGGGTGTGCGCTTTGGAGGCCTGTATATGATTCCTTTCTTGTTCTGTGTTATCAGAGATTCACGTACTTGGAAACCAAGAGAATACAGAGTGAGTGTGGAGGAAGCGAGCTTAAACTAGGTTCAAAGTTGTTAGCTGCAAGTGTCAGCAACATTTTTAATACAGCGTAACTTTTTTCGTCACTTTTCTTCCGCGGAATCTTAACAGAATAATTAAAGTAAAGGGGGAGGATTTAATTCAGTTAGCTTGCTGGGTAAATGTTGTTCTGTCCTTTCAAGTTGTTTACACTGTGTGAAAATTCACGAAGTCTTCAGCCAGAAATTCACAAGCTTAAAATTACTTTGTATTTCAGAATCCACTCCAAAAAAGAAGCGTTTTACATGGCCGTGACATTATTTGTCACTGTTCATTCAGATATTCCGGATACAAATTTTTAGGCATTTCTTGTGTTGCAAGCGCTATGCATGTCCCATCCGTTCTGTGTTCCACAATTTTGTGTGCTTAACAAATACAAAGTTTATGACGATGAAGATGATGATGATGATAATATTGATGTTGATAATATTAATGTAAGTTACGGCTGCTTCGTGTCGTGTATTATTCTCGTTCAGAGTGGCACTTTGTGATCCACCTGCTGCAAAGTGTCGTCAAATTGTATGTAAAGTCTGTCAAGAGTGCAAATTCTAATACACCAATAACATTCACTCAAGTACATTCGATAAGTTTGCAGTGACCTTATGACTTCTGGATTTTTAGAATGATTAGTTAGGTGCTTATTGGGGCATTTATACTTACTGAGCACTGTATTTATCGCAGACCGCTCAGTTGGAATTATTACACATTAGGGACTGAAAAGAACTGGCGATTCTGAAACTATTCAAGGTTGGGGTGACCGAGAAACAGCAATAAAGATGTCGCGGAATGTCCACAGCTCCAGCTGGCCGAGTTCAGGGCAGGGGCTTTAATTTTCGACAAAGTGTTTATTTTTTACGTGCAGTCAGTCAGCTGCTTAATCTTTGAAAGCTACTGGCTGCGTTTCATATCGCCGGGTTTGACACTCAACAGTTCTACGTTCTGCCCACACAGTGTATTTATGTGTTTTGTGTGGATCTGAGAACAAACAGCGATTATTTCCCTATACAACATTAACTTTCTGGTTTGTATACCCGACTCGGAGTGTGTTTACTGCGCGGTACGGTCCGAATATTTAAACATTATTGTGGGTAATCCCAGTATATGAAGGGCTATTTACGTCATCTTGCTGTAATAAACCCAACCGAGTTAGTTATTCGCTCCGTCTACGTTTTCAAGCCTGTAATCTATAGGCCACTGTGCCTGCTGCAGAGCAAGAGTAGCTTTGCCAAGAAAGTTCCAGGTGAAGTTCTGGCTGTGGTGACAGACCGGTTCACTGCCCACGGGTCATTAGATCATCAACGAATGTTAACTGTGATTTAAGTGTCAGCCATACTGGATTTCACACATCTTCGTCTGACGTCCTGATGAATGGGCACGAATAACCAGCCACCCGGTTGCTGAGTCTGTCTCAGTGTCTAATAAGTCGATGCCAGTGGTGACAGACAGCACCTGTCTTAGTGGCCGCTGCTTGAGTCTGTCACAAGTGTGACATTCTGAATAGGAGTGCACTTAGAATTCTGCGTCATGTTTGCAGGTGTTTAAATGGAATAATTCCAATAAATTAAAGCCAGATTAAATTGAAGAATCGATATAAATATGTCTAAAATGTCATGCCTTCCCTTTCGCTACTTGTAAAGATCGCAGTAATTATAATTTTACCCGTTATTTTGCACAGCTGTGAAACTTGGTCTGTCTCGTTAAGGGGACATCAGAGCCTGAGGGAGTCTGCGGGTGGGGTGCTGAGAGTCGTATTTGGTATTAATTGGCAGGGAGTAACCGGAGACTGGGAGTTTCATGATTTCAACTGCACACAAAACACTATTAGGGTTACCGTATGAGGGAAGATGAGATGGGCTGGTCATGTGGCAAACGTGGCGGAGGACAGAAATGCTTACATGATATTAGTGGAGAAATATAAAGGAAGGGGTTCACTTGGAAGACTTAGGCGTGGATAGGAGGATAATATTAAAAGGGATTTAAAGGAGGGAGTTGGTGCCTGTGGAGTGGATTCATCTGGCTTAGGATGGGAACATGTAGCGGACTGTTTCAATACCGTAAGAAGCTTCGAGTTCTAAAAAAGAGGGAATTATTGGATAGCTGAGTGACTGATAGATTCTCATGACGTCAGCCTTGTCAGCACATCAGCACGAATGACGTATTTATGTAGCCTGGAATATTGACTGTAACGCGCTGTGGAATCTTCAGCAAGCTGAGTGTGCACGTTCAGACAGTGCGAGTGAGTAAGGAGCGGAAGGAAACCCTTTCTTTCTCTGCACGAATTAATCCAAAGAACTTTCAAAATCAAAATGATGAAATTGTGTTACTAAGAATAGACAATATTGAATCCAAACAGTTTATATGTCCTGGTATTGAAACACGCGTTACTGGATACCGCAACAGGAGGATGGAAACGCATGTTGTGTCGTCACTGGAAAGTAATTTTAAAACAACAGAATAAAAATATGATATTCTGCAAAACACGAGTACGTTTGGAGATATAAAAAAAATTCTTAAATTGAAGACAAAATCAATGCAGGCAGAGGGACTGCCGAAGGCGGCATAGGTCTATATTTTGCGACGTAAAAAACATTTAAGAAGTAACAGGAACAGATGGAAAATTCAGTTTCATACCGAACATATGGATACGTTTGTTGTTGTTGTTGTCGTCGTCGTCGTTAAAGGTTGGGGGGTGGGGGGGGTTAGAGCAGTGAAAGCCTTATGTAACAGAACACGGAGCGTTTATAGCATTATGAGATGGGCGGGGCATGCAGCATACCTGGGGGAAGCTGGGAATTTTTATGAACTTTCAAGTCACTTTGAAGAAACAAGGCGTGCGGTACAAAAAAGTGTGACGTGGGCACGTCATGTTAGCGGAGGATGGCTCCACCCACTCTTATCCGCGACACTAGATAGACGTGACTAGTCAGGTACACGCCCCGGTCATTTTACCGCCTGGTAAAGAGCCCCCTTACCCATCAAGTAGGAATCCGGGTGGACCGCACTTGCTCTAAGGTAGACGACAAGAGAACGATCAGTTCTTCCTGCCGGCAATCGGTCTGGACGTTAGGTGGGAGTATAATATTAAAATGCATATTACTTATGGAATTAGAGGTTGGTGATATATAGTGGTTGGGTGGTGTAATTGGTTTCAAGTGACAGTGAGCAGGATATCCCACGATATTGTCCCGCAGACTGGTCCATTCTCTGTTCAGGCGACGGCGCGACGTTAAGACATGTTGCTCGTTTGGTTCGCCGGGTCGTGCTAAGCTGCTCTGTGTAACAACCCTCCTCATATTCACATTTCCACAGAACGTCCTCTCTTCGTCTTGAACAGTCAGTAGGACCGATTACACATCTACTCAACTCTGCACCCCACAAGAAGGCAATCCGCCGCCCTAAATAATTTTGGGCTTCGTTTCCTTCCCTCTGACGTAGTTACATTTGTCACACGGACAAAACCCGCTCTCACGTGTCGACGTACATACTTCGCAGTAGTTCTGACGGAATGCAATCGTCACTTGTGTTGACGAACACCTGTGCGATCGTAGCGACGCCCGTCGTTCTGACGGTTGCGGTGAAATACAGAAACTGCGTGAGCTTTGCAAGACAAATGACCAGGCATTGCGACGGCGACCGCACAGTTGGTCTGATCGCGAGAAGCCTTGCTTCGCAACACGTATGCAGGTAGCTGTGTACTGCCTGGAATGTTACGTCGTGTTGTGTGGGTAGCTGCGTACTGCCTGGAATGTTACGTCGTGTTGTGTGGGTAGCTGCGTACTGCCTGGAATGTTACGTCGTGTTGTGTGGGTAGCTGCGTACTGCCATTTACTGTCTCTACTGCTCTTTGTCTGGAATGTTACGTCGCGCTGTACGGCTAAATATTACCGAAGTTCCGAAGCATAGTACGCCGGCATCTTTATAGTCAAAGTCCAAAGAGTGACGTTTCGTTTTATTGCTTGACCCTGAAGATGGAGGTAGACGATATTTCGAAACGTCGGCAAATATTTACGAACCTACACAGCCTGACACCTTGGGAATTGAGCTGCCCTACTGTGAGAGCCTCAAGTACACCTGTTTTCTTCTTCTTTTCCTCCTCCTCCTCCTCATTTCCTTCCATCATTTTTTTCTTATTCACTTACGGAGAATTCCTCTTCTTTACTCCTAAAACTTTACCACTCTCTTTTTTCTCCTTTTCCAGTTTATTTCTTCATTAGTATTTTCATCTTTTGTTTCTCTCGTGTTATACCTTTTTGGTTCCTTCATTTTCCTAATCGTCGTCCAGTTTATTTCTTTTCTCACGGTCTACCACCTTTTTTTAATCTCTTCCTGGCATTTCTTGTCTAAGTTTTTCCAATTTTCGTCTTTTTGTCTTTTTCCTCTCCTCTTTGACTGGTTTCCATTCTGTTTTCCCCTCTTCAATCTAGTTTCCACACAGAAACCCCTGACCTTGCGCTACAAGTGATGTTCGCTGTACCGTATCCACAGGAAATTGTACCATAAGGGCAATTTCCTTCACCTCTGAGTTAAACTCACTCTCTGCGTCAGCAGAATTTACAAGGAAGGAGAGAATGTCGAAACCCTTCAATATCTCGTTTAGCAAGATATTCCACACTGTTTCCTGTTTGTATTCACAGCAATCTAACATGGCCGCTAAAAACAACAGACAAGACATGCACACAAACTATACATGAGCTTTAGAGACAAATACAAAGGAGCTTCAAATTACAAAACACTTTTCTACTACAGTGTGTTCAATGAATTTGTTACAAGGTTTCGCGGCTGATACCGGGGTTCTATCCGATAGAGCTGCTGTAGTCACGTAGTCGGTAAATAGACTCCGTTTAATGGGCAAAGAGAGTGACAGTGATTAGGTTATACATGTGACAGGCGCTGTCACGAGGAACACATGAAATACAAAGAAATTACAGCCTGGAAGACTGTGAAAGATGACTTGTAAGATAAGATTAAAATGGACTTTAAAGGTATATTCTACGTGCGTAGGATAGTTAGTGCATTAGGAGCCGACTATAACGTTGTGCGCTATAAGGACGATCGGGGAATGACGTATTAAACTGTTTGTGAGCTAAACGTGTTCTGATTTTTGGAGACGAAATTGTGTAGAAGTTGGTTTAATGCAGGAAACTGGCTCGGATTTGAATACTTTCTGGACGGCAATCAACGATGATGTGCTGGTGAATGTCAAAGCCAGTGTAACGCTGGGAACATTGGAGTTGAAATTTTGGGTGTAACTTGTTAGGAAAAGTAAATGAAGGGACGGTTCAATTCACATACGAAGGTTGTGGTTAAGCGATCGGTTAATTTCGTGGACTGCTGGCCGCAGTGCGTAAGCAAGCGGTGGCTGTGCCACAGACCGCCAGGTGCCTCGGCGTGCTTGTGGAGGGACAGCTCCACACTTTCTTGTACATCGCCACTAGACAGACACACTTGCACTGTAACGGAGAGGCTCCGGTGACTTGACTGCGGGGGACGAGCTGACGGCAAGAGTTGGATCGGAGGCTGTGCGGGATCCAGTGCTGCTGTGGACAAAATGAACAGCCACAGCGCCACTGTGGACACTGCGAATAGCCACAGTACCTGTGTGCACACTGTGAACAGTCACTATGCCTGTGTGGACACTGAAGAGCCAAAAGACCTGCGTGGAAGTGTGAGGAGCCACAGTGCCTCTGTGGACACTGTGCAGTAAAATAATGCGTTAATATTTAGTGTTTTCTGAGAGGTGACAACTGATTAGAATTGGCATACTGTTCTGCCATGAAGAAAGTGGAAAAAGATTTTCCGAAACTCTACAAGCCACTGACGCCATTGCACCTCGGGACACTTTAGAAGACTCAAGTTTTCACTTTCGCAACCACGAGGACCTCAAAACTCCTCTGTGCACCACGTAATGACTTCACGAGACTGAGCTGGTATATTGGTATTTGTCTGTAGTCACTGACAACGATCTCGACAAAATGGGCCAGAGAATGCAGTCCATATCTGTATATATCAGAATGTGCCTCGCTGATCGACAGCACAACAAGGAAGAAGTTTATTTGCTTTTCGGGGTCGAGGCAAAAAAACTATCCCTAAAATTAGGGATTTCGCTTTCCACTGCTGAACCCTGTAAGACACTTTCAGGAATGTTTATTTTCTTGGGTTTTGTCAGTGATTACTTAACGGTTGGTTGGAACCCGGCCAAGTTTACTGCAATTCAGACTGTGCTGTGTGGGTCAAAATACCGTAGAATTTTCCTACAACATGAAATCCTCGCAAGTACTTGCATAGTTCCCAATCGATTGTCCTCAGAAGAGCCAAGAATCTACCGGAAACTGTAGCAAACTCGACTACACTAAAATCTGTGGTTGTTAATGCAAAATTTGATATAGCGGAACTTGAAATTAAACGAAGAGATACGCTGGTAATAACTAATTACCCTTGTAAAGGGTCGTGATTTATATACAAAGACCCAGTCCGTACCGCGCAGAAACACACTCCATCTCGGTTAAACAAACCAGTCAGCCTGCATAGGGAAATAATAGCTGTTTTTTCTGAGATCCACACAAAACACATAAATACGCTGTGCAGGGCAGAACGTAGAACTGTTGAATGTTAAACTTGGTGGTACATATAGAAACCACTGGGCTTTAGAGGGTTAATATGTACAGTAAGGATCATTATAACACTATCGGAAACCGAAGTGTTGCAGTTCTGTGTGAAGGACACGAAGAACCAACGCTCGGCGCGTCTTACACAAATGACACAAAATTATTCTGTTCTTACATGCGCTTTATGTTGACAGAATCAAGGTTTATCGACATCTGAAGAAGTATAATGTTTCCTTACGTTTTATGCTAGTGCAACACTTAGACTTCCACATTACGTGAGAAATTATTATTATTATTACCGTTGTTGTTGTTGTTGTGCTTGGTTGTACTCCAGTCAGTTGTGTGCCTGCAGAACTCCTCACAGTACATGTGGCCACGTACGTCACTGTTAGGCTGAACTGCCGCTACTGACCAAACCATGACACGACGCCTTGAGAACGCCACACTGATTCAAGAAAAATGTACCGACACTTGCCAAATGCGTTGGAACGCCTTACTTATTTTACACGTGTCCTTTTCTGAGCTGCCAACTGTTGCGAGTAACGAATAACCAAACACAACGGAGCCATTCATAGAATTGAATGCACTGTAACAAGTTTAGACTAACGTGAAGGCTAATGTATTGCGCTGTGTGACGCCGTTTGCTCTGTTTAGCAAGAACCTGCAGACTCCTTCAATGGTGGACGGTGGGTTTTAGACGCCTCATACTTCGCAGAGACAAATGTTTTTACACACGGACAGTTTCCTTTCCCAGTGACAGCTGTAGCTGTGACGGTGACAGGTGTTCTGTATCTGGCAGCTTGTAGTGTTACCTGTATAGCGGACATTGCTGTCTGATCTTTCAGGGAAGAGAACTGATACTGAATGTCCTCCGATCCAGCAGAACATAGGCGCAACATGTAATGTCCGAGTGCCTGCTCTCCTGATATTCACGTTGAGCCAACCTGACAGACTGGAACCTCTCCCCGTAAAAGACCCGATGCCGTGTCTGAACGTCCTGTCATAACGCAGTCGACAACAACAGCCCCGTGCAAAATTATGAATTTGGAGCGACATTACCGCCACGAATAAAAAACAAGACTTGAAAGCAAATCAAGTAACATATGATGGGAGGGACGCGTATCGCGCGTTGCAGCAGACAGAATGTGCGTGAATTTAACGATGAAGTGAAACTTCGAGAGATCTTAAATGCCCGTAAGAATATTGAACTGAACTGCTGCTTAGAGTAAGAAGATACTGTGTTAGGAGAGGAAATGGGAAATTTTGTGGATGCGATAATGAACCTTAATCTGCCGTAACAGACGCAGAAGTTATTGAGTACAAACAAACAAACAAACATGTTGTTATTAAGGATTTAAGGATGACGACAAGCAGCCAAGTAAAAAAAAATCACAACTGTCCAAGACCACTTGGTAGCAGTAGATACGGGCAGTGGTTATTTCTGCCCCCCCCCCACCACTTTACCCCTGGGGAATGAGCCTCCGGATCCGATTTGGTATAAACTTGTATGTGCCCATAGAAGTTACGGTCGTTTTGGAGAAGAAGTGTTTTGGCCCCTGTCAGGAACAGAGCGCCTAATTGTCCAACCCACAGCCGAGGTACTACACCGACTGAGTCACCCCGGCTCCGATGATAATGATGATGATTTTGATGATAATCATAACAACAACAACAACAACACCAGTACCAACAGTTTGTTCCAATCAGAGTGTTATAGCCTACTATGCACAGCTGTGTCAGATATCAGTCGATTATTGCATGACTGTTGCTGGGATCTTTTCATCTCAGCGCAAGTTCTGTTGGCGCTACATTTGTCAGCTGTGACCTCTAAGATTCGTGTCATCGCTGCCTGTTACTGGCAACTTGCAAGCACTGCCTTATGCACATCGCACCCAGAGCAACGTCACGCTGCCTGTGGCCACGCTAAGTGTCAGTTCTGTCGCTCTCGCTGCAATGTCGCAATTCCTGACCAATAGTATTCACCGCGCACTCTGAAGCTCGAATTTCGGGATTTGTATCTTCTGTAATAACTAAATTTAGCACACTTGTTTCCGTACTTTGTGACTGGTGCCGATGAATCGCGATGAAACTGTATGTCTGATGAATCGGCTCCCTTCGCTCACCTATTATTGCACAGATCACCCTCAGCCCCTTAGCCCAGTCAGTTTCTGTGTTTCGTTACGTAAGTTGGGCTTCTTTCTTGAATTGTGTAATTAGAGATTCAAAAGTTTGGTACATTTTAAGGTTCAAAACTCTACTTTATTCAAATAAACTTCCTCTCTCCCTACAGTTTGCATGTCATTGCATAACGGCATTAGGATATTTCTTCTGTTTTGGAATCAAAGAGGCATTTTGCGTTGAAAATGGTTTTCGATATACAAAGGGTTTTTAGTCGCAGTTCGTGACGTAAATGGAGACCGTCCTGCTTAAAGTACGGCTGTGGGATATTCTCCAGCAGCAGGGATTCCATATGAACTTCCGGGAAATTCAGTACAATAGTTAAAAGATTGAAATCTTGCAGAAAACATGTCGGTCTAACAATTTTGTTCTTTGCTCTAGGGGAGAAACGTGGACCAAAAATGGTACATCAACTTACATAACTTCATACTGACGTTAACACATATGCAGCGCCAGTGTGTGTGTGCAGTGTTCCTTGTGGCAGACGACAGAAAGCGACAAAAATAATCCGGGGTTTGGGGGAATTAATATGGCGGCACGTCAATCTGTGATGCCATCTTATGGGCTTTGAGTTGACATTTACAGCGGGATGTGAGGGTAATCCGCCAACAATAGGCTGCATATTTACCTTCCGCAATGTTATAGCCGACCCTTCTGGCACGAAACGAAACAATGTTGGCAGTTGGTAGCGACGTGAAGTTAACGCCGTTTGTCGACGTTTGTAAGCCAGTACATTACAGCGTAGTGATTGTGACGTATCTGGTAACTTTCGGTGGCCAGGCCACGAAGTATGGGCAAAGCTCCACTCATTCTTAACATCGGCACCAGGTCCGCCCCTTTGTTGCAGGAAAAGATGCTCGGTACCCACTGAATAAGGGGCTGAGTGGGCCGAGTGGGCGCCACAGCCGGTAAGGATATTGTTATTCAAAACGTGCAGACCGTCTGTTGGGACCAATCTGCCCACCCAGCCCACGCAGCCTTCTATTCTATGGATACCGGGGGTTCTTAGCATGGGGGTAAAGCGGCCGGAGTGTGAAGTTGACTATTCACATCCACGTAGAGAATGACTGTAGCTACACCTTTACTGTCCGTGGACACGGGAAGTTTACATTTTTGCGTTGGTGTAAAACCGTCGTTATTTCAACCGAGTTTCAGTAAAAGTGTAACATGTGAGCAAATTTCAGCAAATTCGCGCAGTTTAAAATTTCGAGAAAATCTGTTTAACAATTATCAGGCTCATTCAGCAGGAAGACGGACACACAGACGTGCAGAACTGCTGAAATTTGAAATTACTTGCTAGTGGAGTGGCAAAAACAGCTTGGGTGAATCGAAGGATGTGCAAAGTGTACAAATGTACAACACCTGCGGTGAAAATGTGGACATACCGGAGCTGGCAGCGACTCTGAAAGTAGAGGGTTCATAATTAACCCTCTGACACCCTATGGTTACTTTACTTACCACGAAATTTAACCTTCAACAATTCTACGCTCTGCCAGCACGCTGTGTTCGTGTGTTATGGGTGGATCTCAGAAAAATCCGCTTTGTGTGAGCGAAGATAAAAGTGCGAACGAAAGAAAACTATGGTTTTTGACGAAGATTTGCTCGACGTGTCTTTCCAACAGACGCCGAATCTTGTACGCCTGATTTTCTTTGATGTTCGCAACCGTGAGTACACAATGTGACAGTATAACGTAATATAACACAGTATAAATCTCGTGCATTACGTTCTGCGTAATTTCGTAGGTGGTGGGAAGCAATCACAAGAAGTAGGTACTGGGGCGAAAGGCAAATTTTTATCCATGTCTAAATATGTACGTATAGCAAAGTAGTAAATAAGTGTACCACGTGCTTTGGCGTTAAGCAAGAAAGCGTTACGTCGGTGCAGTTGTGGGTTTCTCAGAACAAAGAGAATTTACTTGCTACCGCACACCGTTAACAGATTATTGCTGTTTACGGAGATGCTGTGCGTCTGCTGTGAAGGGAGAACCGAGCTGTATACACGCAAGGCCTTGCAAGAGCTTCGTCTTGTGTAGAAGCTGCAGGAACAGCAGACAGACATCAAGAAACGTTAACAGAATGTTGCAGTGCTTCGTACTCTTCCCAGCGGACAGTCACTAAAATGTCTGTACCAAACATCTGCAGGTTCTCAACTGCACAGTGCGGACTGCCGTTAGGGTTCGTCTGTTTGAACGTCAGGAGGCAGTCTGCATCCGGAAGGTCCTGTGACCGGCCAACTGGATCAAGATTTTCCGTGGGTTTCCTTGACCATAGAGCACATGAAGAGATCAGCTGGTACCAAAAATTCAAGCTTCTGCTACAGCCCTCCCAAAATTAACTTCCGAATTTTCTCCAAGTGTCTGTAAAGGTAAAGCAGTCCCGTTACAGGCCTGGACAGGCCCAGAGGGTTCCAGGAAGTTAAGGCTCCCAGATTTCGTGACAACGGCACAGTATGGTGGTAAGGTTGTCAGCCTTACGCAACGGCTGCCTTTACCTCCAGGAAATACTCCTGGTACTCATATCTGTTAGAGGCTGATTCGACCCCAGGGCCATAGTGCGATCGGAAGGATTTTATGTCAATGAAAATCCACTGACACCAGCTGGGATCGAAGCAGCGACCTTCCGATTTGTAACACAGCACCTTAACCACTGTGCTACCGCGATACCCCCAAGTGTCAGTAGTTTCCGATATTATGTAGCAGACAGACCGACGGACAGACAGCTGACAAAAGACATAATATTCGCAAAATGTGTTCTTTGTTTTTACTTCGCAAAGAACGCCTGAAACAGATTGAAAACTATATTTTATTCGCATCCAGCAACTTAGAGACGTGGTTAAGGTGCGTGTGGGCAGAACTGCAGGGTGTCGTGTGCCGAGTGAGCGGCAGGTAATAGCGAATTACTTTTTTATAGACATGGCATGAATTTAGAAGCTTGTGCTGAACTTTTGGCGTGCAGTTCTCTGTCCATTCATCACAGATACATTCATGGCACGAAACGTTATTTCATCTCAATATTGCCACAGAGCAGGGCACTTCTTGGGAAGGCAATCTTTGCCCAGCTACCCAAGAAACTTTCCGAATTTTATGTAAAAGACGCGTTGCGATATTTAAGTTAGGCTCGTAGCCAGACCATGAACACAGTAGGTGCAGCGTCCACTAGTGTGCCTACCTGTGCGTGCTAACATTTACATACGTACATGATGCTGTCTTATGAACGTGCTGTGTGTGTTTATTATATATTAGAAGTATAAGCGGAAAAAGCGTCTGTCAGGACCACAACATCAACGCTCCAGGGACATAACGCGCTGTGCAACATGGCACAAAACATGTTGCACGTACATACATACATACATTTCTGAAAAAGAGGTGTGTCCCACCACGGCGGTTCAACAGAAGCAACACGTGGATACGGTAGAGTGTGGCACGTTGTTAGGGGGGTGATCAGCATGTTTGTCTTTGATGTTTTGCGAATTGCAGGTGGGTGCATCCAGTTTTGTAGAGCGTGCATTGCACCCCCTTCCACCCCCCTGGCTAGGGGGGTTGTTGTTAAATTCTCACACCGGTGTTGCTGTGTATTGCAGCCTCCTGTGATTCTATGCCGTGCTGCTAGGAAACTAATTACAGACTTTTCGAAGAAGCGTCATTGTCTCGAAAAGTCGCTATCTGACGTCGTGCCGGTTGACACGGCTTAGCATCACAGAAGCCTTGAACTTTTATGACCGCGTGAACATGAGCCTTCCATTTTTTCCTACTCAGAACCAGATGAAACCTGTTTACCTGTTTGCCTCTTTAGGTCTCTCACAGTCCACTTATATTTATTTAAGATTTGTTTTACTATTATTCCCTCTTCTGCGTCTAGTTCTTCCACGGGGTTCCTTTCCTTCTTCTTATCCTGACAAATTCTGTAGGCACTTCTGATTTCTCCCATCCCTTGCACATTCCTCGCCAATCTTCGTCATCAAAGCATTTCGACTGGAAGTGAATACGATTCGTTGCAGCTCTAATGCTCTAATTTCAATTGGTTATCTTTACCTTGTCCTTGCATTTCTCCTATGCAATACACAAAATCAAAACTGGCTCCCTGGTGTGCCATCACGCCTGTTTTGTCACATCTACAACATTTTTGGGTATCAGTTGCACTGTTGTCTGGAAGGCATAAAGATGTGTGTGTGAACAGTTCTTAAGACTATGTGCAGGTTTATAAAATGCAGTGCTGCAAATGCAGAAGATAAATCGGTTTAACTTACATTTTGTATGTAACTTTTGTTCTATATGCAACGCCCGATATCAAAATACCTATTCCTTATATCTGAATATTATTCAAGAATTTCCCATTACCTGAGTTATTGCTGAGAGCCTTTTAAAAATTATATTAAAGACTGCAGATATCTCCAGTGCAAATTCTGAAACAAAATTATTAATATCATAATGACTAAGAACTTCTGTTTAAAAGAAATGTAAGCATTTGCAAAACACGGATTTTGCCATAGTGGCAATACTTAAAAACCTAGGTGTTAACTTCCCATATTTTAAAATTGAAGCAATTTGGACACCGAGCGACACAGCGGCACGGCCCAAAGGACTGTAATGATGTGCAGCGCGCCGTGATAACCTGCCGTCTCGCGGGTATTGCCATAGGCCAGGTCTATGTGCTGCAATGCGCTGATACTGTACAGTCAGGAGAGCTGCTTCAGACGTCTATTACACCTATAAATTACGCAATGTAATTTCGAGTGTGTCACAGTTTTTTTGCCCGTGTTGTATATAAAGAGGAGAAGCCAAATAAGCTTGAAATATAGCAGCAAGTCCCGGCTGACATTTAGCTCAGTTTTGGTTCTGGCCTCGGTATTCTTTTATTTACTTTCGAGAGCAAAAATTCTTCCTCGAAACGTGAACCTTATATCGAATGTCGAAGAGTGGCGTGCGAGACTGGAGCAGTGGCGTGCGAGACTGGACCAGTGATGTGTTAGACTGGAGCAGTGGCGTGCGAGAGTGGAGCAGTGGCGTTCAAGGTGTGAGGTTCTTACAGTGGTGGTGGTGACGATACAAGTCTTGCGGGCGACAGCTGGTAATGGGTGGTCCTCCGTCTTGGAATTTGACAGTCGGCATTTCTTGTGACCCTAAGTTTCAGAAGCGGGAAACATCTGGGCGGATTTCTTGTAACAAATGAAGCTATACAAAAACCCGATGGAAGAGTGTTCTTCGTGGATATAGACGTAGATGGAAGAAGAATATTAAAATGGATCGTAAGGAAGTAGGGTAGGGTCGTTTGGATTGGATTAGTGTTTTTCAGAACAGGGAAAATGCGGTCTTCGTGAGAACTTGGTAATGAATATTCGGTTCCGATAAGAGAAGGGCAACTGGTCGAGCAATTTAGCGACTGTGGGTTTCTGGGGCAGATTTCAGCTGTATGAAGATAGTAACGTGATCTGTCGCCGTGATTCAGTTCAGAGACATTTCGTTATGTAACAGATGTAACAGTTACGAGGGCATAAAGTGTTGGTTAATTATTGTGAATTTTAATATCTTGAAGCCCAGTAGTCACTATATGTACCGTCAGTTTAACATTCAACAATTCTACGTTCTGCCCACACAGTGTGTTTATGTGTTTTGTGTGGATCTGAGAACAAACAGCGATTATTTCCCTATGAAACGTTAACTGGTTGATTTGTATAACCGAGACGGAGTGTGTTTCCTGCGCGGTACGGACTGAGTCTCTAAATACATCTCGGGTTACTTGGCTCGGACGCTTGGGCGCCGACATCTTAAGGCTGGGGCCCCATCGTCTATGCAGGACTAGTCCATATGAGATTTAGGGGGCACAAAGTGGCATTGGGACAAGTTCTGTCCTAACAGCTCCTTGTTTCCCTATCAATGTCACTCAACCAATGTTTCACACCATCTTTATCTGCAAGCTACTCGCTGCAGACAGTCGGGCGAAGCTGAAGAATTCTCAAACACAGCGATATTCTTCCCGCAATATTAGAGCGTTGGACAGACCAGTGTTCACTTTTAGCATTTAAATTGTTTTGTGTTTGCCGGTAATTGAATGACTTATGTTTATGATATCGTAGAGCATACACAGCTGTGTGCACTTCAGCACCATTTACTGTTTGGGTTTGGGCGAAGGGGAAAAGATACGTCTTTCTCCGCCATGACCTAACAATCTACCGTGCGAACTTGTGAATGGTGGGAAGCGTAGCTGCAAGCAGTCTTGGTTGTGACGTCATATGCTGGCGAGTGGTCAGTCTACACACTCTGGTTTCTTTTCCCCAGGGACCAAGACCTACTGGCGAGCATTTTATTGAGGCTGAATTGAAGTCGCGGCCGGTGTGGGTCGTGCTGAGAGCAGAAGATTGTGTTGCCACTTCCCGGAATTGATTCAGGTTTCACACAGTGTTTTGTTTTTTTGTCCAATTTTAAATGATCGTCGCTCCGGAAACCCGAATGATTCGATTGTAATTCCGATCTGCAACATCAATACACATAGCCTAGGTAAAACACTGTGAAAGTTTTCAATTCAAATATTTGTTTAGTGCGCCGCTGCTTGATAAGCCACGAACCTTTTGAACTGTACAGTGCCGGCCAAGAGAATATACGCTCTGCAGTTGTTACTTACAAACAGGACTGGGGGGGGGGGGGGGGGGAAAAGACTCCCGGTCGAATGGGGGGAGGGGGCAA
>Ga0123352_10002699_pt1 | contig 25034 bp, 10 predicted proteins | sample TergutLab28metaG_FD_89700 | JGI IMG/M metagenome (GOLD analysis project Ga0123352, IMG submission 89700) | Labiotermes labralis P1 segment gut microbial communities from Petit-Saut dam, French Guiana - Lab288 P1 | ecosystem: Host-associated > Arthropoda: Insects > Digestive system > Gut ...
AGGTTTTTGAAATTTCAAAAAAGGTTTTTGTGGTAAACCATTTTAATGGGGATTTTGGGTTTTAAGTGGGGGGGGGGGGTGCTGGTGAGGCGCCATCCTGGTCCGCGATAGTTTGGCATGAGTGTGAGTAGCGGTGGGCGAGGGGTAGAACCTGTGAGAGGGGGGGAAGACCAGATCTTTGGTGATGACTGGTTGGCTGGCGAGGAAGGAAAACGGACGCGTTTGGTTGGCGAAGTAACTGCCGCTGTAACCGTGGGGGTCGTCTTGATCTATCGGCACCACAAGCAGCCTGGACGCCGGAGAGCGTGTTGTGGTCACGTGTAGTGAGTGTTGCGAGACAATGGATGTGGTATGATCATTGCAAACCACCCGAGCAGCGGCCGGCGAAACTAAACGTAAGTACAGTGCCGTTCAGTGTGGCTGTGATGGAAGAGGGTGTCGTGGTTTTTCTTCAGAACGACTGAAAGTGTGTTGTGATCGAAATCGACACTTGGCAAACTCATAACAGTAATCCCGTAGATTTGTTAGTGGCTGGGTTGATATGGCCTTCCTAACTCTGACCGAATAACATGAGTGTTACAGAACGAGCTGGCCTTCCAGGCACGAAGTGCAAGGCCGCGGATTACTGCTGCTGCTTCTGAGGCTTTGCATATTTCTTGTCTGTTCCAAGCGATTATCTCTTTAACAATATTCTCAAGCAATATACGAGCGCCGTCGAGTTCCGTATTCACCTACGATTGATGAAAATCGTCCTTTTTTACTGGGTGACTTCAGTAGCTGAAACAGTAGTTATGTTTATCACGGTTTTTCTCGAGTCGTTCCATGTGGTTTCGTATTCACTCTCGAATGTGTCTAGCAAAATTTGGAGCATGGAAATGAAAAGACGGTGCAGTGCCTGTATCGGACGTGTTCTTGGTTCGAATCACGGATTCCGATTGGGCCACGATCATTGCATTCATATGGTTTATTTAATGACACTCAGCTCTTCGAATTATATAGTGTTGAATGCAGGATTATTAGTGAATTGGCAAGGATGTTCATTTTCAGGCGCTGTACTTGCGGTTGTCAAAAGTAACCGAAGAAATCCACGAAATCCTCTCAGACCAGGTGGTCTACCGCAAAGCGCATACGCCCTCAATTGTAAAAATGAATATCGAACTTTCGGTTAACAAACCCCAATTAACCCCATATCGGTATCCTTGTATGCTAACATAACACATAGAATATGACATTGCGACTTGAAGCTGTGTGAACAAAAGTGGCAATAGTAATCAACGCGATAGCTCACGATCAGCGTATGCTGTGTTAGGCCATGGAAGACAATTACTGAGATCTTTGTGTCTCCGCGATGTGACGGAGCGTTGATTGGTAGTTAGGTACAGTCGTTTCGGGACAACCTGTGTCGTATCCAAGGGAGCTGCTTCACCCCTGGAGATGGGACAGCAAGATTGTCGCGAAGGGTACGTGACTAACAATCAACGCTGCGTAACATCCCAGAACAGCGAGGATATCATTTACACCGCGTCGGAAGTCTGAAATCAAACTGGCCATTGGAATGGTGCGTAAGAATAGGTCACGGCTTTGAGCCTTAACAGATGGAGCAAGAATTGCCCGACAGAACTTCGGTAATGCAGGCGGACACGATATGTGCAAATGGGGGAATTTTCATGATCACCAGAGCCACTGTCACCCTTGCAAAGTAGGCCTACCGTGATCCATGGAGTTCGACTATCAAAAAAAAAATACGAACTATACTTTTGACGTGAATTGTTCCATTTTCGCTCTTCTAATTAAACTTTTCAGGTTTTATTGTCGATTCAGATATTCCCGTAATTGGGACGGACGAGGTGCCCACATCTACGCTCGGGTCTTTCAAGAGGTCTCGCCTTCCCTCGCGCACCAAAATGTTTACACCTCTCTCATTTATGCGTCCTAAGTGACCATCCCATCTACCCAACTATATGTTGAAGGACACAAATAATGAAGCTTCTCAGGTAGTTTTGTCCACCTTACTGACACTTCTCGCCCACGTCCAGTTATTCTGCACAGCATGCTTAATTAACACCTTGATCTAAGCGAGTTTCTTATACCCTAAAGATGGGGGCAGCAGGTTCGTTTGAAACGTCTGTGGATTTTTGTCAGCCTATACAGTGTCACGTAACATACAGCCATTCTTCAATCCCTGGTCTTCTAGAGTTTAAAGAACAATTTTGTACAATTAATGTGAGCAACCTGGTTTAGATACTTCGTGATTTTTGTTCAGGATGTTGGTAGTTTTCTGTAAGAAGCGCGTAGGAGAGACAGCTCGCCTGACCGACACTGGGCTCATCCTTCAGCACATCGTAGGGCAGGTAAATCTGTGTCCGAACGAATTGTTACGGAGAGGCTAGCCTTCCCAATCAGTCGCTCACTTCCGGTTTTCCGTTATAACATGCCATGCGCATTTCATCGCTTTCGTTTTTATCATTAAAAATGTAGGCGCGTTCGTGCAACAATTATTGCATTGGAAAAGCAATAAGTATTACATACTCTGAGTATGTCTGTAAATTTAGGTATCCAGCATGCAAGGCTCATGGCCATATTGTCAACTGTGGCCTGTCCGGATCTTAATATTTTACATTACCTCACAAGCGGCACGATTGTCTAAAAGCGTTATTGAACACAAAATGTGTGTTTTGATTTTCTCTACAAATTTTGTCTGTAGCATTTCTTATCCTAATAATAACTGTGCGAGATATGATCAAAAATGTAAACGGTCTGCATGTAAAGTACCTGTTATTCTTGCCAGATTTTAATGAAACTTGAATTTTCTCGACATATTTTCGAAAAATACTCGAATATCAAGTTTCATGATCATCCGTTTAGTGGGAGTCAAGTTCTTACGTGCGGACGGGCAGACATGACGAAGCTAATAGTCGCTTTTAACTACTTTACGAACGCGCCTGTAAGCGTTTGGTAAATAATTCAAATTGTGACAGCACTCGCTGACTCTTCTCCATTGATATGTTGTGTCCTCCATTAGGTCCCAACTTTTCTGCAATATCCTTCACAGGCTCGCCATTATTCTCTTTTGTCTTGAGATAAAATTCCAAATTTGACAATAGTCCAACAGTGTTTTACACCCCTTTTAATTACCGCTATCGATTACATTTCCAGGCTTGTTTGTTTCACTGAACATTGCACTGAATTGTACATCCTGACATTAGAACAGCAGATTTACCATTTAAGTTCTGACACGGCCCGTAGCAATGCTAATAACTACCTCGTAACATGTAGTCTGAAACTGGCGCAGGATGGGGTCCTCTGGCACGATATTGTGAGGACGGTGAACTGAATTACTGTAACAAGGTACTTTCAGAACGAGAAAAGTCTCAACAAGAGCAATTGCGACTGTCTTAGATCTAACATGGCTTTATGGTGTAATGCGAGCGGACGTACCAGAGAAAACTAAATTTTATTTTCATGTCTTATTCAGCCCTGAAAGTGGAGGCAGAATAATCCTCAAAATCGCTGACACCCTCTACATTATTACACAATCTCATAAGCCAGAAGATGACAGCATTAATCTTCACCTTCAAAACACCTCATTTTTAGCAGTGCGTAATGAAACAAAAGTTCATACTAAGGCGGTACATTAAAACATTTCATGGTCTGCATTTTACGCCATGTAAGGTTTTCGTCTTACGATGGCAGTTTCAGAATACCGATAAGTTTGATCTGCCGGACGCCGATATGAGGGAGTTGAATTCATGGGACAATTTTATTTTTTAAAAACTTGGTTGGGGTTGCAGGTTGTAGATGGGATTCATTTGGCTAGGACAGGGAAGAGTGGCTGGCTCTAGTGAACTAACGCCATGGGCCAGAATCCTTGAGTTGCTAACAGGTCCTCAGACAAGAAATTCACTGCATTTTAGGCACACGAAAAGTAATTACCTGCCCCCATCCTCAGTCTGAATCCACTCCAAGCGCCCCTCATCCCGTTTTTTAAAATCATTTTTAATATTATCTTCCATTTCCGTCTAGTGTATCCATGTGGTTTCTTTGATTGAAGTTCCTCACCAAACCCCACTATTCATCTCTCCTCGCTCCAAAACACGCTACATGCCTCGCCCATCTCCGTAGTTTTGATCACCAGAATAATATATAGTGAGGGGTAAAGACAAAGGTAAAAGCAAAAGGAAAAGCAATCGTATTACAGACCTGGACAGGCCCAGAGGTTTCCAGGAGTTTGAGACTCCCAATTTTCAAGACAATCGACACATGAAAGTGGTAAGTTTGTCAGCCCTACGCACCGGCCGCCTTTACCGCCAGGAAATATTCCTGGTACTCATTTCTATTAGAGGCTGAGTCAACTCCAGGTCCATAGTGCGGCCGGAAGAATTATAACAATGAAAAATTCCAATGACACCATCGGAAATCGAACCCGCGACCTTCCGGCTAGTAACGTAGTGCCTCAACCAACTGCGCCACCGCGTGCACGTAGTAAGGGGTACAGATCATGAAGCTCGTCGTTAGGTACTTTTCTCCCCTCGTCTGTCACCCTTACTTCCTCAGCACCAGGTCGCTTCAATTGCCGGGAATTTCTTGACTGGCTGAGTAACTTGTTTATGATAACAAGTGCACCATTTGGTTAGTATAACTTTCCATTCAATTTGAGTGCAGGAATTTTGGACGTGAAACAAGGACAGAGGGCGCCTGTCGCCAATGTGCAGGAGTGTTATGTATCCTACATTTCTAACTAGTTTCGATATTTGTTGCGGAGAACTGATTGTGAAAGTACGGAGCGTAGTTGCTCCTAGCTGTGACGCATAATGTCAACACCACTGGGTACACAAACAAAGCAACTGATAACAAGATGCTACTGACCATGTACAAACTTCCCACTGCATGCAGGAAAGTACTAGAAGGTTATGGGTAATAAAAAATGCCTGATCTGTATCAACTGAGGAGCAGGCAGTGGCGCATTTGGTTGCGGCATTGCGCTACAGACCGGAAAGTCGCGGGTTCGATTCCAGACAGTGTCACTGGAATGTTTCATTGACACAATGGCCCAGAAGTCGACTCAGCCTCTGACGGAAATGAATACCAAGGATATTTCCTGGGTAGTAAAGGCGGCCGGTGCGTAGGACTGACAAACTTACCGCCTGCATGTGCCGACTGTCTTGAAATCTGGAAGCTTCAAACTCGTGGAACACTCGGCAACTGTCCGGACCTGTACAGGGTTTGCTTTAACATTGCAGCCACTAAGAGATGAAACGTGAATATTTCTGTTCGCAAGACTTCAAACAAAACAGTACATAAACATTCGTTCTCTACCTGCGTATCCGTTATAGAGACGAGACGGTTAATGATCTCGGTGGATATAATCGCTGTTCAGAGATCACAAAAAACGCATTCTGTGAGCAAAATTCTGAGCATTTAATGTTAACGCATATATTACATAGGCCAAGAGTTTCGGAAACGTAGAGACACTGAAGGAAATCATGTATTCTTAACGTCGGCTAGGAATGCTTTACTTATCGAAAGATTTTTGTTCAAGCCATGAAAGCATTTAGAGCATAGGTATAACTCCATTCGTTTTTAACCTGAGCATTATATGGAGATGGTCAGATTCACGCCCCGGCTGCCTTTACTCCTCACCAGGAACATGAAACTGAGTGGGTCCCGGAGCCGGTCTGTAAAGAGAAGAACCTTTCTCTTTACCGATCAAAGAGACTAGTTGCTGTTATTTGTTAAAAAGAGATGCACTTTAACAGTGAAATTCGGCACAGAGGGTTGCAAATCGCTTGCTATCCAGGTGCTTCTTAAAGAATGCCAAGGATGGAAATCAGCTGAGCGCGGGTGGCCCGTAGCGCCGTAACCAGTGAACTCCGGTGAGCAGTTGGATGGGGGGGCCGTGTTTTCTATCCTTTTGGACTCCTTAAAATGTACCTGACTGCTATCTAGCAAGCGATTTGCAGACGTCGACAGGAAGCGAACTGAAATTTTCTGGCTAAAAAAAAAAATTTTACGCCGGTTACGGTGCTTCAGTGGGACAAATTCCTAAATGTCAACGGTGAGTACGTGGAGATCTGGTGTGTACCATCTGCTGCCCTGTACCACGTGCCTATATACATTACCGTCAGAATAAACTAATTGGAGAAACTATTTTACCTTATTTTTTAAAATCTTTTTGGACTGCTTGATATTCGGAAGATGTTTTGAAGGATTTTTCCGAATCGTCGGTACAGAACAACCATTCTACGCTGAGCAAATTCCCAAAAGAGCGCGAGTCAAGCCGCTAGTTATCACCCATAACATTTTCCTTGGGAATGGTTTAGGTAGACCAAAATAATATTTGTTTCTGTATAGCCGATTTTTATTGTTTTAAGTTATTTTCTGGGACATGGTGAATTATGAATACTTTTTTTAAAAACATGACATTGTTTTCTAACATTCCAAGTTAACACGGCGGCGACTTGTCTTACTTTTGACAAGTGGCGCCACGCTGCAGTGTGTTAAAATTGCCCAGATGTTCTATTTCTGATCATTCAACGAATTTTCGTGTTCCCGAACGAAGTAACACCTTCACACAGAAGCTCATTTTGGGAATCCTTTTGAGATTACTGACTGCATCAGGTTCATACCGATTATCTTCAACAGTACGCACATTGTCCGCTAATCTACAGCGAAGAGTGCAATGTGGAATCTCACCCATGCGTGCACACCTCCCGTGCATCTAATCTTTCATTTAATTGCCGGCATAATTTGCGGCAGAGACAAATTTGATGATTCCGTTCTTCAGGCATGACGCCGTACAGACTCGTGTGTGTTTAAGGTTTCACAGGAACGAGCTGCCTCCATTATCAGGGTACATCTCAGAATACAGGAAACCCTCGCCCCCCCCCCGGCCAAAGAAAACATGAGATCTATAAAATAAATTTGAATTATTAGTGATTCGGAGAATATAGGAGAGGAAAAGGGTGCACTGTAGAGATATAAAGCACGTGATTGTCATATTTACCACCTTCTATAACATTAAAAATTCTCCATTCTATTACAAATATAGGTTATTTACAAGGCTCATGCGCTGTTCAGAACAAACAGCGATGAGGTGATTGCATTGCAACAGCTGGCTCTGGGCTGGACAACTTCCATTTCCGACAACAGCAAGAGATGTTTGTCCCGACTGTTCTGTTCGGGTTGGTTCTGGTGCCCAACAAGCCTCAGATCTATGGGTATCGGGGTTCGTCTCCCAGGTGTAAAGTGACCGGGGCGTGAATCTAACTACTCACTTTCATCTAGTGCTGACATTAATAATACCCTTTCTATGTCTTCAGTCCCTTATTTTTAATTTAAACCGTTTCTCTGTAATGGGAACGTAAAATCGCTGGGCTACTATCAGAATCTGGCGAAAGATCCACTACGAAATTGTTCGTTAAATGTTCTAAACACTGGCTACTGGAATCGCCAAGAGATTCAGTATTATACGATGCTTGTAACGCACGTGCAGTTGCTTAAAGTCTGTGGTACTTGCTATGGTACCAGCTAACCGTAGAGTACCGCGTTAGGACAAAGATGTGTTTCAACCTTGACACTTCACAATTTGAGGTTGCATCCTTGTGGTCTGATCGTTGCCTATACCAGTTCCCACGGCAGTGAATATTATTGATAGATACCATTTATCAGTTGAGCCAAGTATGCATAATGTAACAGTACAGTACGTACGGAATTGTGCCCACTAACACCAGGTTCTTATACAGTGCGCAGCCCATTGAATCTTAAGAATTGTAAATATTTCACTAGTCTACTTGCACTAACAGTCATGATGCCCCCACTTCTCAGTTCCTCCCACGTCGAACCTTATTAAAAAATATGCCTACTGGCGTTGACTGTGGATTTACAATTTACTGGAGTGATATGACAGACAGGTGCTAATTGTTCGGTAGAAACCGTAGGAATAGAGTAGAAGAGACGCTGGCCGAAGGTGAAGCAGATACAGGGAAAAGCTTTGAGCAGGCAGCTGTTAGATTGCCAATGGTTACAATTAATATTTCGCTCATAGCCACGGTTCCTGTCGTCCTCTTCCATTTTCCCTGCACGGTGCACTCTTCTATCCTGAGTACAGAGGCAGAGGATACGTCCGCAATGTCGGTACCTATCTATGAATCTGTATGGTCTAGCATCCCGAAAGAGCAATTTATGAGTGCTCTCTCTGCCTCCACCGTTGAGATACTTCTTGCCTCTTCTGTTCTGAACTTTTTGGGCTCGTCAGCCATTACCCTAATTGCCGACGACACAATCAGTTTCAGGTCATAATCACTTGTTTCCTCTATCTAGGCAAGAGTTTTATGTATTAACATCGCCATCCGCTGGCAAACAATAAGTTGTCTGCAATAATGACTTCTTGAAGAGAGTAAAGCTGTCCCACTGCATAGCCTTGTGAGTTGTGGAGACATAATTCCACTCATTCTTAACCTCAGTACTAGATGGAGATGAACGGTTGGCCTGACACCCCGGGTGCTCTACCTGCTGGGACTAGACTCTTTATTAGGAAACTCATCACAGGAATACAAGACAACAAAAACCTTTGTGTAGTCTAATGCTTTAGCTGTAGCTTTGACATGAGTGTTCCTTGTCCTTCAGTGACTTCTATTTCTGACCTCATAATGTACACAGTCTCATATGAGTTTGTTGTTGTGCAGGTAATGCTGTCTTCAGCCAGTATTGAGAAACAAGCAGGAACAGTGAACAAAGTTTGGCTACTAGTGACAAGAATGAATAGACGGTCATTGTCCTGATATAAGTTACCACTGACTTTCATTGCAATGAACTACAATTATTATTAATTATTTGTGTCTGAAGGATATAGATATTTTTGTAACATATATGAAGGGGCACCTCGGTGCAAGAACTAGCTATGGCACATAGCAGTGTGCAGCATGATCACCACTGCAAGGATTGTGGACTGTACTTCGACAGCTTCAAGTCTCTGGATGTTCATCTGAACTACCACAAAGAGAATTTGCTCATGAAGTGGGCAACCCAGCCAGATGAGACTAACAATAACAACGCGTCTTCCAATAAGCAAAGGGGCGGCATCACAACAGCGCCAGCAGATTCCAGTAATGGCATGATCAAGCCTGAGCTGGGGCATTCATCGGGTGGTGGTAGTCCACAGCATAACACCTTCAACCATCCACCAACACCCAGCAGCTACAGCAGTGCCCCATCTCCTTATCAAGACTCTTCTGTACAAAGATTCTCTCCAATGGGCTCAACAGTTTACAGTCTAAGTGAAAGGACACCACCCCAGCAGCAAAATGGAATATTGCATCCATTTCATCAGCAATACAGCAATTTCCTGACCCCTAATTCGGAGGGGGGTGGATACTTCATGGATGGCGGTGGCAATTCAGGGTACATTTTAGGCTCAGGTACAGATTTTCCAGCATCTTCCAATGTGGACAATCTCCGATCATCACCAAATTCAGTGTCATCACACTCTCCATCATCATCCATTGGTCCAGTTACATCATCTGGTGGTGGCATCCATCGTTACAATCCATACCACCAGCCATCATCGGGAAGTCAGTTGTATGGATCTGATCGTAACAATGGTGTAACTTCATCTGGACCATCACCAAATTCATACCAGCCAGCAACAACCCCCCAACAATGTGACAAGTGTGGCACTCTGTGCAACAGTAGTTCAGCTTTGTTGGACCACCTGAACACTGCACACCCTCCCATGTCTCCACCATACATGAACAATCAGTTGCATTTCCAACAGGAGGCCATGTTTCGAAACTATCATGGAAATGTAAGTCCTGATATTGCAGTAGGGGGCCAGCAGGAGGCTTCAAAAATCAAAGATGAACCAGCAGCAGAAATTCTGGACCTAGATTCACATAAGGTGCACCAGGTGTATCAACCTGAAGAAGAGGCCACAGCAATAAGACCTACAGCAGGCAATGAGAACTCTGTTAGAGGTACAAATCCTCACTCAGTGTCTGCGATGCTATGGGGCACAGAACCACAGACCAGTGCCAACAATCATGCGTCTTCCACCACACCACCAGAGTTTCGTGGTGTGACATCTACTGAAGGTATCACAGTTCCTCGACAGCAGACCATGACATATCAGAAGGCAGGTGTATACCCACCACACCTTGCACCTGTTCCTGGGCAAATAATGCACCCACACCTACACCACTTAACATCAGTTCCTAACAACATTTCATCTTCTAGTCTTCCCCCACCAGGTCAATTGTCTTCTACATCTCCCCACCAACATAAGAATGGGCCACCCATCCACCAGTCTTCTCAGCAACCAGGAAACCAAACTTGGAAGTCGAATGAGGCTCGTAGACCTAAAACATACAACTGTTCAGCCTGCAACAAATGGTTCACTAGTTCTGGTCATCTTAAGAGACATTACAACACGACACTACATAAGAATGCTGTCAAGCAGAGTGGGGCACCTGACCCAGCCACACAGCCTATTAGCAACCATCACCATCCTGGACGTGCGGCCACAGATGTTGCAACTTCTTCAAGGGGAACACCTTCAAGAGAACATGTGGCACAGCAAAGTCCAGTGCCTTCTGGTTTAGGACCACAGCTGGTAACTATGGTTGAAGACTCTTCCAGAAGTGATGATGCTACAAGCAATAGCAACTTTGGAAGGATTACACCATCAGTGCAACATGGCAATCTGTCACTCCCTGGCAACCAGCAACAAGCAAGGAGTCCCCCAAACCTGATGGCAGGTCCCTCGACAACATTGGAGGCACAGACGGGGGGCCTGCAATTCTTAGCCTCCAGTTACAGCGAGGGGAACCCGCTTCACAACCCTTCCAATTCCGTCCATACCTCTCCAGTGCCAACTCCTCAGATACCACCAGAGGCACTTATGCACCACCAGCTAGAAACCACACAAGCAGCTTCTTCCCAGCACCCTTATATGTTGGGTCAAGTAGTCTCACCACCTTGTCCTCAACCACCACCAACACTTCCTCTCAGCCACCATCTTATCCACCACCCCATCCCACAACATCAACCTCTACACACTTCCCCCCATTCTACACCCCCTATGCTGCAGATGACGAATCTAACAGAGATGTATTCCCCAAACGGGCAGCCCCCCCACATTTCTATGCTGCAAGAACACCAACCAGTGCTGCTAACTTCTATCAACAACCACCCAACTATTACTGGTAATTGTGGCAGCAGTGGTGGTACCATGTCCCCACTAAATATACAGGATGACCAGCAGTTCCTGTTTCCCATAACATCCTCACCTCAGCAGGACAATCAACCATTGCCTAGCTTTGCTGAGATTGGACACCACCCTTTTGCAGCCAACTCGCTCTCTGGCTTCAGTGGATTGAGAGCAGCCACTTTGTTACCAAGCTACAGCATGGCTAACTTAGGACCAACAAGAAAATTGACTGATAATGTGGGGGGGCTCATGAACAGTGACTACCAGCAAATGATGGCATCACTGAAGCTGAGTGATGCATTCAACAATAACTCGTGCTGGGTCAATAACTTCGAAGATCAGAATAGCGTTCTGGATGACACCAGCAGTAACACACTTCACACAGATTCGAATGGAAGTGGGGGTGACGAAAAATTATCATCAAATCTGTCACCGGTCAGAACACCTGATTGCTGCATATCTAACATTAATTATGACAAAACGCTACAGCTGGTAACATCTGCCACAGATGTCAAATGTGAAGATGACATCACCAGCAGTGGCACTGATGAAGTTACTTCCATGACTGTCAATAACAATAACATTAATACCACTACAAATAACAAGAGGATAAGTAATGGCAAGGAATCTAATTTTAAATCAATGTCTATCTCAAGAGGAGACCTTCACAAATGCATTGAGTGTGACAAATTGTTCAACAAAGCATGTTATCTCACACAACATAACAAGAGTTTTCATAATGGAGTTAAGCCATTTAAGTGTGACCGGTGTGGGAAGAGATTCAACACAGAACCTGTGTACAAGCAGCATTTGGGCAAACATGCAGGTGACAAGCCATACAAGTGTGAGTCATGCCCCAAACAGTTCAATCACAAGACGGACCTGCGTCGTCACATGTGTCTGCACACAGGAACCAAACCCTATGAATGTGACGTCTGTGGTAAGGGCTTCATACGCAAAGACCACATGCTGAAGCACTGTGATACACACCGCAGGAAAGCTGGCCACTTCCAGCATAACAATCAGTGAATAGTTGTAACAACAAAGGAGTGAATATGCTACTGTAACTTGTAAACTGACGAAATAGGCATTTTTTTTTATTGACCAGGATATGAAAGTTTAAAAATATTTTTAAACATGCTGAAAGGATTATTTGTACTGTATAATTAAGCTTTACACAAATCTGGGTTGCTTTTGTAATGACTGACAAAAGCTGTCTTTTGGCTACACAAAAACCTGACATAAATTGAATTACACAGATTAGTTTTGTAATCCCACAGGGAAAATTTGCTGTAAATAATTTGGTTAAATCTTAACCCTTTCACTGCTGAGCAATTATTAACCAGCAACATTACCTCCTAAGCTGACCTAATTCTGTCTTTTCCTTAAATATGAACATCAAAAGAAATCAAGCACAAACTGAATGGATTTAATGTGTATTAGCTCTTGCCTTATATTATGAAGATGTCCTTGTGTTGGCCAAGGTCTCAGCATATAGAGAGGTTGTGTCCACTGGTGGATATAACAGTTCCTGAATTATTCTACAAAGATTTACAAGTAAACCCATATTCATGGTGAATAGATGTAGTTATCTAGCAGCTCTGAAGGCAGTCTGGATGTTGGTTTGGGAGATGCATATTTTTAATGTTACTGCATTGCAGATGTCTGTAACATAATAGTCTCAGCAGTGTAAAGGATAAGGCAACATTATGGCATTGTTTTCAGCCTTGTTGCATAAAGTTGATTTAAATTTGATTTGGAGGAGATGGATTGTTAAATGCAATATTAGTGAGTTTATATTGAACAAAATGTGAAAGTGTTGAGAGGTTTATGATGATACATATTTATCATATTCCAGTGTACAGTATTTTGAAACAGTTTTGTTGACAGAGCAGTGTGGGTGACATGAGGCCTAATTTCTGATGGAGGGATCACAAGTTTCCAGAATCCCAAGAAATTTATTTGGTTCAAGTTCCAGTTGATTGTAATTGTGTGACTGCATCCTGTTATGTGATATTTGTAATGTTTAATTTGCTTTGCATACTTTCATGGCAACTTTTATACATGGCCATATATAACCTCGAGGTTACGTGACACTACATATCTGAAGATGCTGCAGCTCTTCCTAATCAAGTATTTTTGTGATGTTTTTTTTAAAGACTAGCGAAGGTTTAATGTTGTGTTTACTCCTCAATTTTATGGACTGTGCCTCAGTGAATGAACACTACTGCATTATCCTGAAGTAACATATTAATCTCACCATGGCAGCTAACTTAATTATTTTAGACCTGTATTATTTTTACAAGACTGATTATGTAAGATATTTATATCCAGGGTTACTGAAGCAACTGGCAGTTTTCATGTTCCTGTTGCTATTCTGAATGTATAGGGTCCTTACTTTATCTGGCTTATAACGCTGGTCATTACACAGACCACCTTGTGTGACTGTGTGCAGCCTATTGGTGGCTACCATTTAAATCTGCCATCAGATCGCCACTTTTCAGATCAGTGTATTAAAGTTAATAGCGGCCGCTCTGTCGGTGTAGTTCGCGTGGGGACTAAGGCCACGGAGTGGGTTTTAATTAGCAGTGTTTTAAATTTGGTACTGGCAAGTTGTCTCAATCAATGCATTGCAGCTAATGCTAATTCCGGTTCCTTACCATGTTTCATTGCATGTCCACTTTCTGGTGAACTGTAAATACTGAATGCTCTCTTTCAGATCATCTTCAGTGTGAGAATTGTTATTGTGTACTTTTTTCTTTAACATCCCAACAAGAAAAAATCACAAGGATTCAGATGTGATGAATGAGAGGGTCAAATTCTCCTCTGTATTATTCTGTGGGCAAAACAGTGTGAACAAACACATGGCCTTTATGGTCCTGTATGATATTCATTTCCATTCATTGACAATCCATAACACTATCCAACAAATGAGCAATATTACAATATATAATTTGGAATTAAAACATTAAAGATTGAAAACCTGTTTCCATCCTCTAAGAATCATTTGCAGGGAAAAAAATACATCAATCAGATATGTATAAAATATTAACCATAATTGAGTTAGATTAAAATAAAGCATGATATATCCAAATATCCTAAATTCTACAATAGAAGCAGAAATACAATTCAGTCACTACTGTGTTAATATCCTCTTCATTTTACATCATTTTTCTGTTTCTACTGTGGACTTCATAATATACAGATACGCTTTGTATTATTGTAATCAAACTTAACTATGATTAGTGTTTTACACATATTTGATTGATGTTTTCACCCTGAAAATAATCCTTAATGGATCAAAACATGGAGTTTCAGTGTTTTAGCTGTAAATTTTATACTGCCATAGTGCGCATTTGTTGGACATACATACATGGAGTTTAATTAAAAATCATAACATCATAACACAGAAAGTGTTAGAATGTGTGATATAAGAGCAAGTTTATGGTCTGAAAAATGGGTCACAATTCTAGAATTTCTTTTTACTTGGACATATTAAGAGCCTAAAGTGTATAGTAATCCTCACACTGAGTATTATATGAAATAAAGCATTCATAATATTAAGTCATGTTGTGATATGATTCTTAATTAAATGGTTTGTTGCAATCTGATGGCATAATCTGTAATTAAATAATGAATACATTTAAAATACCATACAATATTTCACTCTCATGCTGAAAGAACTGGCTGTGCAAATACCACAATTTTCTTGCAGATATCTCCAGTCTAGCACCACTTCTCTCTAATGTTACTCAATTAGCACTCCTCTGGAAGTGCTCTTCCACCTAGAATGTAACGTGCTAATTGCAACATTATATGTGCTTTGTGGATTGTGTTCGGAACAGGCACGTTAGAGTACTTCTATCTGAATGTATGATAACACACTGGGAATACGATCAGTATTCAGCACATACAATGTACAGAAATGCAAGATGCAGCATTGATATTTGCATTGCATCTGCAGCCTGGCTTCAGTACTACAGACACATAAAAACTTCTGACAGGTCAGATTTAGGTAGCTTGGTGAGTTAGCCATGCTCCATGTAATAATGCAGGTGAGAGGAAGAGACACTTGATATTTGTCAGATAACTTAAGGACCTTGCAGAATCCGCTATGTGTAAGTTTGCAGGTTGTCACAGCAGGGATTTTTCAGGTTGTGGTCTTCTGTATTTTGACACGTTGTAGGGTGGAATTCATGCTTCAAAGGAGCATGCTATCTCCATCTTCAGGGTTTAAGTATTTGTGCCAAAGTTATCAGTGAAGATCTGCATCAGCTTGGAACTAATTCTTTGAACCCTGAAACGGAGACAGCGTGTTCCTGTGAAATATTGATGTCAGAACCAAGAAGACCAGTCTGCCTAATCCATTATATTGGTGTTATCTTGTTAAAGTTGTACTGATATGTTGAGAGATTCTTTACCTAAGTGTTTTAAAGTATATTTGTTTCTTACGGGTGTGTAAGATATGCTTGGAAGTAGGAGCAGTTTATTCTTCAGTAGGGGGTGATAACATGTACTGCATTCCTCAGAAATTCCAGTCAATTTTGGAATATGTTAGACTGGCCTATATTGGTCTTTTTTTTTTTTTTGCTTCATTTTGGTTAAGGAAGCAAGTTACAGAAGCTGGCACAGCAGGTAAAAATTATATCTCATATCATTATGTACAATTATTCTCTAATTCAGCTTCTGAGATGTTTCTTTAGTCAAAATGACAAGATGGAGAAATTCAATATGTCATTTTTAACAATACCTATCAGACCTTCAGACATCTGGAAAGAACGTTTCCACTGCTTTCTGCATAATGGACAATTGTAGCAGAGTTCAGACCACTTCTGGACAGGCAGCTTGTGCATAACTGGTCAAGCAATCCAAGCATCATCTTTCTACAGTGTGCCAAGCAAAGAAGAGTTGTATCATAATTTATTATGTAAGATAACTATATTTTAGTCTCCTTCCAAAAAATAACGGGTTTTGTCACTGGTTAAAATTACGTTAGTGTTTGTTATAACTACCTCAGCAATAAGTATTAATGTACATATATTATGGACAGTGCGATCCAGTATCGCCATTTGTGTTTTTTTAGGTTATTAAAGAAATCTGCATACAAATAAAACCATGTCTTTTTATTTATTACTTTCCTTGAGCATCAGAGTTTATAAAAGCTAAACTATCTGTTCTATGATCATTTCATTCTGGTTGCAACTATTGGATGCAATTTTTAATAAAAAATATGTTTCAATGATGTACTAATCTAAGGTACGAATTTAGTTTTGAATTCTTATGAAAACTAATGTGTAATTTTTGATAGGCAGTGGTTTGTTATCGTGGTACACATCAATCCACATCCTTTTTTTTTTAAATCTCAAAATAAGATTTATGTAATTTATAAAACACTCATTCTCTGAAACTAAATTTTATGCCTTCCAAGAATTACTTGGAAAAAATTTTGAAATGAATGTTCTAATCCTTTGACAAGTGCTCCCGACCGTCCGCTGGGAACAAACTTGGGTTCAAGATTAGTATTGTGATCCACACTTCAGAACTCAATAATATGTTTTAAATTCAGTGTTGCCTACAAATTATGTCGCTTATTAAAACATAACTAAAGCTTATGAAGTTAGGTAATAAAAAGTCTGTTATTGGTTGGGAGTACATTATTTTTGCGCAAGTACAAGAAAAACAAAATTAAACGAGTTACATTAATGTGAACCTTGATAAAAGGCAAATAGGCAAAGTTGTCCCTATACACGCCAGGCATTATTTGGAGGTGACTAATCAGCCTAACGCTCCGGCTGCTTTACCCAGGGAAAGATCACTGACGTGTTCAGATTACCGTTGTAGGCAAACAGTACATCAGAAATAGGTCTTTTCACTGTCCACTTTGAACTCAAAAACTTTGGAAATGGGGGATGATTTTTTTCAGACAAATGGAGTTTATGGCTCTTAAATACGAATATTTGAAGGACTTTTCGTCTTGGCAGCCACGTAAACTCAGAGTGAAAAGTAAAGGCGTGTAGTAACGGCCAAAATCTACTCACATTTGGCTAAATAGACACGTTCTTTAACGACTTCGTTTTCATAAAATTGACAACTTGATGGAGGCCTTTCGTCAAAATCCAGAATTTTCGGCAAAATTCTGAGTAAGAATCTCCCTATGAAAAATTTACACCTGATTAACGTCATTCGCCGAATCGTCGTGACCCAGAGGTTACTGGTGCACTGTCAGTGGAAAATAAAAAAAAAAAACGAATTCCACCTCTTTTAGTGCAAAATACTTACACTAATAACGTAGTGCTGGTCGGTCAGTGGTCGGCAAGTGTTAACTAGCCAACCAAACACAACCATACAGATCTGGTATGTTATTATTTTATTATACACTGCAACATGTTTCGGCTGTCCAGATCAGCCATCATCAGGTAGGTGCCGGATACACAGTAAAGAGAGGTCTGATGATGGCTGATCTGGACAGCAGGAACGTGTTGTAGTTTATAATAAAATACCAGTATACTAGATATGTATGGTTGTGTTTGGTCGGCTAATTAACACCTTATCGATAAGAAACACAAAATGGGACGGTGTCACTCAAGACAGATGCTCTTGCTGGTCTGTTAGCTCTGGATAAAGTACACATGCTGTGGTTTGTGCTTCGTCACATGCTGTGTCCGATAAGAACACTCCAGCCTGTCACACCACTTGCTGCAATGCGAAATTGTACTGTACTTTAAGGATCGTAACAATCGTCTCTAGCTAAATGTTGACCTCGTTGGAGATCGCGACCCATAGGTTAAAAAGCATTAGACGATACTAGTGAATCCGACGTTTTCCTTGGGGATACGGTTGTTCGTTTACCGGATCATTACTTTTCATTTTCAATTTTAATAATCAAACAAATACATTTCTTTGTTTTATTCTTCGATATAAATTTTCCATACATTTGTCAATAAAACTTATGTGAATTTAAAAAAAGGCTTTAAATATTCCTGCAGTTGTTTAGTTTGTACTACAGAAAATCTTTTTAAATTTATATAACGCTCTGAAAGCAGCCGTCGGCCCAAATGTCTTGGTCAGTTTTAGATAAATATCTTTCGACTCCAAAATTTTCGCAAATATAACGTAAATCTGGTTGGTTGTTTCCAAAATCTGGAGCAGTCCATTCGCTATTGATAAAACGGGTAGACTGTCAAATCAGGTTTCTGTTTCATGATTTGCACGTGGTCAGAATTCAATTTAGAAGTAAGGCATTTGTGAACCAAGCATCACACTGCAAACCCCTTTCCTTGACTTGTCAGATGCCAGCCACTTCCTGTCAGAACGGAGCGTTATGTGAAGGGTTTGAAACCTCATTTCCCACATACTTGTCTTTTATGTTACTCTTCTGCTCAGTTCAAAAGTTTGGAATCGAACTAGGCCTGTCGAGGATTGCTGATTACATTAGTAGCAAATCACCCTAACAAAGCACAAATCTGAACCTTAAGATAATGGTTCAAAGCAACACATCCAGTGCATATGAAATACGTGCACTTGGAAGTCAATTCAGTTCCTGTGCTTCAGTAAGTAAACGCTTCTGCATGTGTTCAATGCTTAATCTCGTTACTAAAACACCCTGAAAATGTACTGTGCCAGCTATCTTGGTGCAATTCGAAACAATGCACTTATGAACATACTGAATTTTCAGTCACGCGAAAAAAAAAATCAGTATTACTTAGCAAATTCCTCAGAAGTTACTGCATACGCGGTGATGCTACGAGCACGCTTCGATCAGTGACGATGAGAAACACTGTTGATTGGGTTTGTGGGGAACATACTGTTCGACTGTTTGATAAGAGATTACGAGTAATGTGCAGAGTAGTGACTTTTGCGTGAGTCGCTGTTGTCTGACGAATTGGTACTTACCCTTTACGCCCTCTTCCTTTAGAAGGAAAACGTATAGAATTAGGTTGAAATCTTTTTTAGTTGGGAGTCTGTGACGTAATCATTCTAACAAATTTTCAACGCCACTAATACAATAAAAAATATCAAGTTATTAAACTTATATTCTCAAGAAACATTATTGCATTCCAGGTTATAGCAAATCTGAGGTTCCCGCTAGGCACTGCCTCAATTAGTTCCTTTCTTACATAGTAGCAGGAACAGAGTAGTGCACGTTCCGAACTAGAGCGAATACCGGAGGCTGCTGGCGCCGCAAAGAAGGTGATGTTACTGATACACACACCATAAAGACGTGAGAGCATGGAGGTATAGCTCCTCTCATTCTTAACACCGACACCAGTTGGTGGTGCGTGGCCAGACTTGGGTACGTACCCTATGGGGGCTAGGTGGGCTTCAGAATCTGTCTGGGCGCTTTTGTGGAGATAAAACTCCCCTTCCACTTTCTCTCTCTATCTGTACATATACATACAAACATACATGTTAATTCAGATGATTGCAATTCTGCGTTGTGAGTGGCAGGTATCTGTGAATGAACTAACAGATAGCACACTATGCAATGTCAAACAGGTCCTCTGACTTAGAGGACTCTTGCGTTCGCGATAATGAATCTTGTGGTCCTAAAATTGTTTTCTATGGAAATATGCACGTGTAACTTCTTGCTTAATATGAATACTAACAGTAAATTCTTTGTGTTAAAGGGCAAGGTACGAACACGAAATCCATATAAATTTATCTGCAACAATCAATGCGAAAACTTCGGGAATTTCGAAGGATATCCGCTCGAGAAAGGTCCAGTCAAAGCTGCGGTGTATGAAGGCATGAGTGGCAGAGAATCCGTTGAATCATTGAAGCGAAATTGCACGTTCCTAGATGTTGCAAATATTCCTGGCAATCCGACATGCTGAATTATACTTAGCAGATGAAATCTGCATATAAATCTGTTGGTATCTCTCCTACAGCATCTTCCCAGAAGGAACCGTATGTCATGAAATTAGTCCTATACCAACATCTGGCTGCTTCCAGTACGTGGACCTCTAATTACACTTCGTTACAGGAAGACAATAACCGTTCTTCTGCCACGTTTGAAAACGTGAACTTTCGTGTTGTTGTGAGATCAAGATTCGCCGCGCCAGATGGCGCAGATCAACAGGGAGAGGACTCCGATTATCTCCGTGGGAACAGGGGAACAACCCCCTGCAGTTACTGGGGGGTGGGGGGTAAAAATGCATTCAGCTGCATCGGGAAGAGTCTGGGACTCATCTTTTACGTTTTCTTCCACTCACGGTCCCGTCTGGTTTATAATTTATCTGCTTCTTTCACTCCCACAGACGGAACATTACCTTAAGGCAAGTATTAAATTCTACATATTTTTAATTGCTCCATGGTGATTGTACCGGGATAGCGTATTCGGTACAGCGACCCGCTACGGGCTGGACGGTCCGGTTACTTTCACGTAGGTGTCACATAAGTACTACAACGGAAGTTTTTGGTTATAGAACTGAAACAGCCAAGTACTTGTTCCTGTGCTACAACAAGCCATACCAGGGGCGGGTAGGGAAGTAGACTTGCATATAATTCCTAAACTTACACAGGTTATTTATTAACTTTCAGCCTAAGAAATAACAAAGAACCAGCGAATACCGGGAAGTCATATTACTCTTCATCCAGCGATTGGATAATATGTCCCAGGATAATTTTCTCATGACTGAGCTAAACTAGTATAAGGTTTCTGAAATCACAGCGACTTATGTCTCTCTAGTTCGCAAGGTGTTTTAACGTAGTTACACTATTTGCCAAGATTATAGCAACTCTAGATTAATTAAAATAAATACTTGTTACTGGTGTTTGAGTAAATTTGTATATTTCGCTAACGAATCCAGTTTTTACAACAGGTTAGTTTAGGTTGCACTAGATAACATTACGTTGGGCTACACAATTTCATTGCCAGTATATTTTGACTTATTAATTTCCTGCAATATTACAAATGGGACAGACGCACTTACAGACTAACTGTCCGTTGTGGAGCCCACCTAGAAAACCAGCAGCAGCTCAGATAGTATTAAATATCCAATATGTTACGGAAAACTGAATCCATTATCATATACACAACAACCAGCCAATAAACTAGAACCCGATTCAGACACATCCATTCCACCCACAACAACCTTTAGATAAATTTTAATATCATCCTAAGCCTCTTCAGATTTTCTGTCCAATATAATTTACGCATTTTAAATTTACCGATAGGTGACACATGACCTAACCACCTTATTCTCCCTGGTTCCATTGTCTTATCTGGTATTTGGTGACGCATCTAATTACGAATGCAGTTTATCCACCATTTTACTTTCTCTCTTTCTGTCTCTTAGTTTCCAAGACCCCCCTCAGATCTGAGGCTCTAATACCCTATTTATGTTCATTCAATTTAAAAAAATCTCCATGTTTTATGGAACTCTTAGGTTCATTACCTTATTCCGAACAGCCAATGGCCCGTAAGCAGAGTCAGGGACATGCTGAACATAAAACTACAGTTTAATGTGTGTTGGACCGTGCATCATTGTGATAACTGAAGAATAAAAACCAACTAGACGCCACTTATTATTTTATTGTACTTCTTATAGGCTCAACATGTTTCGGGCACTGCTATGCCCATCATCAGGAGCTCGCGACTGTAATGTTGATTACCACATTGGTCGTTGCATTCTTGGTTTGCTGTAGGTTGGAGGTTAGGTGCGGTTAGGCTGGAGTAGTGTTGCTAGGGCGTTACATCACCTTGGCTTTCAGTAATTTCCACGTTGTGTTCTCGTATTTGTAGGTACTTTTTTTTTTGATTAGCGATAATGTTACGTAACATAAAAAACTGCATGTCACCATATAACCTACAAATACAGTCTGTCTTAGTAACTTCACTTTTATACTAACTTACGCTCCCTGAGGATGATCCCACAAGGGGATTGAAACATGTAGGAGAATATGGAATCCATTTTAAATTAGATAATGTGATTTTAATGGTTTTATTTGTATGTGCAATTAGTTGGTTCTAATAAATACTGTTATTACATTGCACGGTAACAAAATGAAATTAATTTGCAATATTATTTCAATGTACTTGTAGATTTTCAGCCTGTTCATAACCTTTTGGTATTCGGACACAAAAATGTGTTTATGGTCATTTACGAAGGGGGACGATAAACTCTGCAATGTAGACTACAAAGCATTATTCTTATGCTAGGACACAGTACTAGTCTTCATGGTGGCTATAACCTCTAAACTTATAACTCCAAATTTCCGGTAGTAAAATCAAAGGGATCAACGCAGCTAACACAAATTTCGCCACATAGACAGGATTGCCAGCCCTTTCAATTCTGTTCACGTAATTACAATTACCTTCCCTATCACAAATTCTTACGGTACTTCAGCTGGATTGTATTCTTTGATTAAAACGTATATCTCTCAAAATTAACAGTTTCGTGCTCAGATGCGACACAAAATAGAAAGCCATACAAGAGGCCCTTAGAAGAAGCTGCAGACGTAGAGACGTGTGAAGGACCTAATTTAAACTCTGGAATTTGAGATTTTGGTAAATAAACGTAATACTTACAAAAGAAGAGAGACAGGAAACCCGTATCAATACTATTAAAAATGGCATTATTTGTCCCCCCTAAAATTTGTCGGGGGAATTTATTTTTCTTTATACTGGTTCATCACGACCCCTGCTTCGTGTAAAATCTTGACGTAAATATAAAAATGTAGAGTAGTTTCTGTGCTTAACTAAGCATCACGCCATGAAAGCACGTGGGGAGTGATGGTATAGCTCCCCACATTATTAATCGCCACAGTAGTCGGAGATGAGTGGTCAGGAAACCAGGCCGGCAAATTTACCTCTGCGGAAAGAACGCCAGGTATTGAAGTCTTCGCTCTTCTGAGATGTTACCCGACCTAGGCTGGTGGTTGGTTGTCGTAGTTATGGGAAGCTTATCGGTCCCAAGATCTTTGAAGGTAGGACCGAAAGATTCTCCCAAAACGTCGGTAACCAACCAACAAACTACGCCGAGGCGGAAGACCGAAAACTCGCAACATCTGGTACGTCGAGAAAAGTGAAAATATTACCCCTGCCGTGAATGGAACTCCGATTCGCTCGTCGATCTGCCCGTAGCACAGTCATTGTATTGTCCGAGTTACCTCGCTTCATGAAAGAGAACTGTAAATCTAACTTTATCTATTTTCGCAATTTTTTTATTTCTTGGTTCCGTTTAACATAGGTTTCATTGCTAAAATTCTGCAGCGCCAAATGATAAGCAAAAGGATAATATCGCGGTACAACTGTAGGGACTGTCCCGAAAAGACTGGATAAACCTAAGAAATACCTCGAAAACTGTATCTATATTCTCAAAACAGTTTGCCGTGCAAAACTTCGGTGTAAAATGTAAAGAATATTGTTCGATACGGTGAATATTTAAGGAAATATAAGATAATGTGCAGTGTGATATTTGTGCAGTATTACATGGGCGTCTGCAGCAAATTGTCATGGACACTAATGGCATACATAGAATCAAAAGGAAGGAACCGGGGAAATGTGTTTACTCCAAATCGAGATCAGCTTCCTACTGTCGGGTCTGTCCCCTTCCTGTATATAACATTACAAGGGGAGGTTCTTCAGGACCAGTTTATCCCCACCCTTGGCTGCTATTATCGTGTGGCGGAGCCGTTGCTCGTCTTTTCACGACCTCTCCCTTACAGGAGAAGAAAGTAGGTCATTACCATGACTGCTGAGGGATGCTGCGTCTTTTATGTGTTGAGAAGTCTCTCACGCTGCATCGCCGCCTCTTTACCTTGTTCTGTTCAGCAGTAACGGGACCTTACCGATCCCTGACCACTGATACTGTCTTGTTTAAAGAGTCAAAATAATGGACGGTCGCCTGGTGAGTAATGACAGAATGACAGACGCACGGTATCAAACTAAGACCACTTGCACTATGCTTGGTTGAACATCGAATGTCACAGACATTAAATGACCATACACCTATCACTGACTCTATGGAATGGTAAATTGTGGGATTTATGGTACCCAAAGATTCTTTACAGAATCCACTACGGTAAGTAGTAGATCCTATCTTAAAGTATCCACTTCAAAAGTTCGAATCGTCTTCCTACAAAATCCGCTGAAATAAGACTCAGCCACATCTCCGCCTTTGTTTCCCCTCAGGCAAGTTACGTGTCTAGTCCTTCTCATTCTTAATTAAATTACTTTAATTATATATATAAAGAATTATTAAGTTTCTCATATTTTCCCTTGTCTGTTAGCTTCTTGCATTTATTCGCATATTTGTGGTCAATTTTGTGACGTCCTGAACAACCAGGGTGACACAGCAGAGAACTGTAAGTTGATCAGTGGGTAATGAAGTCCCACTGACTGTATTCAGGAACGCCAGAATCCGAGCTGAGATCTGAATCCGAGACCTCACGCGTATGAAACATGTGCGTTACTCTTATTACCAATGCACTAAAAGGATCACGTTTCACCCCCCCCCCCAAATTAAACAAATGTAGAACTGTAAAAAATTGATTTTAAATTCTGCTACACGCTATGTACACATTTACATTTTTCGTATTCCACAGTTGGTCAGAATGTAATTCTGTTTCTGTGTTTCATTTTCGTGACGTTACAAATGATATCTAATTAATACTGACCATATACAAACAAAAAGCAGCGTGCATGATAAAATAAAACTGAGCACAGAACGCATTTATATAAAACAGTAATTTTGGCCAGTATCTTTATACTCGTAGGGCTTCAGAGACTTGGTTTTAAAAGGGGGGTGGGAGGAGGGAGAAAAATCTTTAACCGCACTGAAAAAGCGGAACCCAAAAAAAATTTTGGGGCTACTAAAAACGAGTAATA